>ERZ808246.1096-NODE-1096-length-20415-cov-5.009185_pt1 | contig 20415 bp, 15 predicted proteins | sample MGYA00521083_ERZ808246 | MGnify/ENA primary metagenome ERZ808246 (study PRJEB31516, sample SAMN03275577) | gut metagenome | biome: mammalia-associated habitat; material: feces | host: Papio cynocephalus | place: Kenya | collected 2012-07-07 ... | reverse complement strand
AGATTATATGATACAGTCAATGACAGGCTTCGGAAAAGCTACCGCAGCCTACAAAGAAAAGAAAATTAATGTAGAGATAAAGTCATTAAACAGCAAGACGCTCGACCTCTCTACTCGTATCGCTCCGCTCTACAGAGAGAAGGAGATGGAAATCCGTCAGTATATCGCTAAGAATCTGGAGAGAGGCAAGGTTGACTTCTCTATCTGGATAGAGAAAGACGTAACTACTGACGCTACGCCTATCAATGCCGCACTTGTTGAGAATTATTACCAACAAATCAAGAAGATTTCGGCAGAAACTGGCATTCCTGAACCTACCGATTGGTACAACACCTTGTTGCGCCTTCCAGATGTAACAACCAAGACCGACGTCGAAGAATTGACCGACGAGGAGTGGGAGGCTGCAAAAGCGGCTATCACCGAAGCCGTAGACCATCTCAAGGACTTCCGCAAGCAGGAAGGTGCAGCCCTACAGAAGAAATTCACAGAGAAAGTGGACAACATCCAGGCTCTCTTGGCTAGCATCGAACCATACGAGAAGAGTCGTGTGGAGAAGATCAAGCAGAACATCGTAAATGGCTTGCAGCAGATTCCAAACGTGGAGTACGACAAGAACCGCTTGGAGCAGGAGCTCATCTACTACATCGAGAAGCTCGACATCAGCGAGGAGAAGCAGCGCCTGACCAACCATCTGAAGTATTTCCGTGAGACCATGAACGAGGAAGGTCATGGCGTAGGCAAGAAACTCGGTTTCATCGCACAGGAGATGGGACGCGAAATCAACACCACTGGTTCTAAGAGCAACCAGGCTGAGATGCAAAACATCGTGGTGAAGATGAAAGACGAGTTGGAGCAAATCAAGGAGCAAGTACTAAATGCTTTGTAATATTTTGTAATATGAAGAACGGATTGTTAATTTTCAGTGCCCCATCGGGCAGCGGCAAGAGTACCATCGTCAACTGGTTGATGAAGGAACATCCAGAGTTGAAGTTGGCATTCTCTATCAGTTGCACCTCTCGTGCCCCCCGTGGCACGGAGAAGAATGGTGTGGAATATTTCTTCCTCACTCCAGAGGAGTTCAAGGCTAAGATTGAAGCTGGCGAGTTCTTGGAGTATGAGGAGGTTTACAAGGATAGATTCTACGGCACATTGAAGTCGCAGGTGGAAAACCAGTTGAACGCAGGTGAGTCGGTCATCTTCGATGTTGATGTAAAGGGCGGCGTCAATATCAAGAAGTTCTATGGCGAGCGTGCCTTGAGCATCTTCGTGCAGCCACCTTCGGTAGAGGAGTTGCGCCGTCGACTGAACGGTCGTGGCACCGATGCCCCAGAGGTTATCGAGCAGCGCCTTGCCAAGGCTAGCTACGAGCTGACCTTCGCCCCTCAGTTCGACCATGTGGTGGTAAACGACGACTTGGAGAAAGCCGAGCAGGAAGTATATCAACTCGTCAAGAATTTCTTGGAGGCATAAGATTCCGATAAAATTGGAGGAATAAGCACCCAAAAGTAAACATAAAACACTACACATTAAACATGAAATGAAGAAGGTAGGAATCTTTGGCGGCAGCTTCAACCCCATCCATACCGCCCACATCGCATTGGCTAAGAGCCTTTGCGAGAAGGCGGGATTGGACGAGGTATGGTTTATGGTCTCGCCCATGAACCCATTCAAGAAGCATGCCACCGACTTGCTCGACGACCACTTGCGCCTGGAGATGGTGGAGAAGGCACTGGAGGAAGAGCCGCAACTCAAGGCTTGCGACTATGAGTTCCATCTGCCCAAGCCGTCATACACCTGGCACACGCTGCAAGCCATGAGCAAGGACTATCCCGGCATTGAGTTCACCCTGCTGATAGGTGGCGACAACTGGGCGGCATTCGACAAGTGGTATCATCACGATGACCTCCTCGCCCACTATCCCATCGTGGTTTATCCCCGACAGGGAAGCGACATCGGCGAAGTGCCCCAAGGCGTAACCATCGTGGAGACTCCCCTGCTCAACATCAGCAGCACGGAGATTCGCCAGCGCATCAAGGCGGGCGAAAGCATCAAGGGCATGGTTCCCGAGAATATCGAGGAACTTGCCTTCAATAACTATCAGAGCCTTTAAACTATCCACAAGGAAAAGCATCTAAGTATCGTTTAGAGACCAAGAAATAGATTAGAATAAAAGAAAAAAGTAGAAATCAATCAAACTAGCAGAAATGAGTTGGAAAGAAACCATCAAGAAGTGTCTTAGCGTGGCATCTGCTCCTATCAGGAGAAATGCCAACTTCTTCGTGTTCATGTATATCCTGGGCACGGTGAGCTCACTCATCACCATACCACAGAATGGCACCCTCTACGACAATACGTTCCTCGAACTCTTTGTCGACCTCTATGTGGTGTGCGCCCTCCTCGCCCTTTTTCCGAAGAAAGTACGCTTCGGTCTCAGAGTCGTATTATACATTATATTATATAGTGTGGCAGCGGCAGACACCTATTGCTTTGTCAACTTCGGTTCCACGCTCAACCCATCCATGCTGATGCTGGTGGGCGAGACCAACAGCAGCGAGGCAACCAACTTCATCTCTGCCCTCATCTCTGCCGAAGTACTCTTCAGCAGCGTGGGTTGGATTCTCCTGTTGGCACTCATCCAGCTGCTCATCGCCATCTTCCGCAAACCGCTCATCAAACTTTATGTATTCCTCATCACCGTGCTGGAACTGGCTTCGCTCAAGAAGCGACTCATGGCGATTCCTCGCATGACGGCAGCCTTGCCAGCCTGCTTCGGCATCCTGTGCCTCGTGCTCTTCATCACAGGCGCATGCACGTCTTGGCACAACAAGATGGCCTTTCATAAGTTGATGACGGGCAGAACCATCGGCGAGGTGGAACATACCTTGACCGACAAAGACCATGCACAGCTCTACCTGCCTATCTATCGACTGGAATTCAGTATCTACGCCAATAAGTTGGCGGCTCACCAGATTACCCAACTCATCCATGCCGCCCACGAGGTGAAGGTGGATAGCTGCAGCTATCGCTCGCCCAACATCGTGCTCATCATCGGCGAAAGCTATGGTCGCCACCACTCCCAGCAGTATGGCTACTTCATGGACACCACTCCACAGCAGGTTGCCTTGGAAAAGAGCCGCAAGCTTACCAAGTTTACTGATGTAGTGACTTGTTGGAACCTCACCAGCTTCGTCTTCAAGAACATGTTCTCCACCCATGTGGTGGGCGAGAAGGGAGAATGGTGCGACTATCCCCTCTTCCCTGAGATATTCCGCAAGGCTGGCTACAACGTAACCTTCATCACCAACGAGTTCCTGCCACAGGCAAAGGAGGCGGTGTATGACTTCAGCGGCGGTTTCTTCCTCAACAACCCAGAGTTGAGCAAACTCCAATTCGACCACCGCAACACTCAGCTCCACGACCTCGACGACGGACTCTTGACCGACTACGACGACAGTTTGAAGCAATATCAGAAGGAGCACAACCTCACTATCTTCCACTTGATGGGACAGCACGTGAGCTACAACTTCAGATACCGTGCCAACCAGGCGAAGTTCTGGGCTAGCAGCTACGAGGACAAGCGCCCAGAGCTGAGCGTGAAGCAACGCAAGGTGTTGAGCTATTACGACAACGCCACCCTCTACAACGACTCCATCGTGGCACAAATCGTGAAGCGATTCCAAAAGCAGAACGCCATCGTCATCTACGTACCCGACCATGGCGAGGAATGCTATGAGGAAAACCGAGGCTTCATCTGCCGCAACCATTCCGCCGACATCGACTGGCCGTTGGCACACTATGAGTTTGAGATACCATTTTGGATATATTGTTCGCCAAAGTACATCAAGACCCACCGCGACATCTATCGCCAGATACGCAAGGCAAAGGACAAACGATATATGACCGATGCCCTGCCACACCTTTTGTTATATCTGGCTGGCATCGAGACTCCGACTTACAAGGAGGAGTACAACATCCTGAGTCCGAAGTATGACGAAATGCGCCCTCGCATCCTGAAGAATTCTGCCGACTACGACAAGCTCCGTGATGCCCACAACGCCAAGATTGCCAAGGAGAAAGAGGCTGAAGAGGCTAAGGAAAAAGCTCAAAAGAAAACAAAGAAGAAAAAGAAACAATAACTTCTGGTAATATTTCGAGTTATACAACAAACTAAACAAACAACATAAAGAAAGGAGAAAGCGATTATGAACCAGCCAACATTATCCCGCCCGGCATGCAATGCGCTCAGAGGACTCGCCATCATCGGTATCTTCCTGCACAACTACTGCCACTGGCTCGGACCTATCGTCAAGGAGAACGAATACCAATACTTCCAGCACAACGTAGACTGGCTCAACCAAGTGATGGTAGGCGCAGACATCAATCTGCCCATCCACCTGCTCTCGTTCTTCGGCCATTATGGCGTGCCCGTATTCCTCTTCCTGAGTGCCTACGGACTCGTGATGAAATACGAGGCAAAGCCTCATCTCTCCGTCGACCAGGAAGCCCAGATGTATAGCATCTCGGGCAAGATGAAGTTCAACTGGCGAGAGCCCCTTCGCTTCATCCGCTATCATTATCTGAAGCTTTTCAAGATGATGATTGTGGGATTCGTGGCTTTCACCATGCTCGACTACCTTACGCCGGGACCTCACCACTATGCCGTGCTCGACATCGTAGCGATGCTGGGCATGTTCAACAACATCCTGCCAGAGCCCGACCGCATCATTTGGCCGGGACCATTCTGGTTCTTCGGGTTGATGATGCAACTCTACATCATCTACCGTCTGCTACTCTATCGCCGCCACTGGGGCTTCACCGTGGCAATGATGGTTATCTGCATCGGCATCCAGTTGGCACTGGGCTTCGCCAATCCAGAGAGCGAGGCGATGAACCGCTATCGCTACAACTTCATGGGCGGTATGTTGCCTTTCGGACTCGGCATCCTCTATGCCCGATATGGCGAGAAGATATTGATGACGTTCCATTCCAACATCACCAATCTCATTGGTGTCGTCTTCTGCCTCTCGCTCATCTACAGCCTCAGCGGCAACATGATAGGTTGGACGTTCGTGCCATTCTTCATCTGCCTGCTGTGCGTATTGCTGGCAGAACTACTAGAAAATGTGAATTGGCTCTCAGGTGTTTACAAGGCATTGGAGTGGATGGGCACCATCTCGGCGGCTCTCTTCGTGTGCCACCCTATCACCCGCAAGATATTCATTCCCATCAGTCGTCATGGCGACATTTACGCAGGCCTCTTGCTCTACATCGTGTCGAGCATCTGCCTAGCCTGGCTGTTCACCCAACTGATGAAGAAGATACCGAACCCGAAGCTTTAAAAGTAAAGAACGAAGAGTGAAGAATTCAATAGCAACAATAACTATTACTTCTTTAACTCCTTAACTCCTTTAACTCCTCAATTATGATAAAGATAAAAGATATAGAATTGGCGAACATCAGTAGGTTTCGCGGTGAGTTGATGGGAGCGGCGATGCTCTTCATCATCCTCTTCCACGTGGCGTTGCCTAGGGAAGATATGTTCTATGGCTTGCGCCGCATGGGCAATGTGGGAGTGGACATGTTTCTCTTCCTCAGTGGTATCGGTCTGTGGTTCTCGTGGACGAAGAATCCTTCCATCAAGCATTTCTTCATCCGTCGATACCTGCGCATCTATCCTACATGGCTCATCATCGCCTGCCTTTTCTATATTCCCCGTTTCCATGGTGGAAGCACCTGGAACTGGGTCAACCTGATAGGAGAGATTACCATCAACTGGAATTTCTGGTTGCACGATGAGCTCAATTTCTGGTATATCCCAGCCACGATGATGCTCTATCTCTTCGCCCCAGGCTATATGGAACTCATCAAGCGACACCCCATCTACAGATGGCTGCCTGTAGTGATGATCATGTGGTGCATCCTCGTGCAATACGTCACGCCCATCAACCATGCCGTTGGCCATCTGGAGATATTTTGGAGTCGCGTTCCTATTTTCTTCATCGGCATCAACATGGGGGAGATGGTACGACAGAAACAGACGCTCGATGGCGCCAGCATCTGGATGATATGGCTCATGTTTTGGATGACGCTCTTAGCCAGCATCTTCCTGGAGCAAGAGAAGCACGGCATGTTTCCGCTCTTTCTGGAACGCATGCTCTATATTCCGCTCACCATCACGAGCATCTTGCTGTTGAACCGCATATTCCGCCGCACCCCAAAGTGGTTCAACCGCGGTTTCTTGTTCGTGGGAGCATTGAGCCTGGAGGCTTATCTCATCCACATCCACTTCGTGCTCGACTACATCGAGAGAGAGCATTGGGGCTACTGGCCCACCTTCTTGGTATGCATTGCCATCACCCTGCCTACAGCCTGGGTATTAAGCAAGATAACAGGCTGGATTTCAAAAGAATTATCTAAGATTATCAAATAAAGATATTGATATACAGAATAAGACTCAAATAAAGATATTGATATACAATGAATGAGAATCAAATAAAAGATAGCAAGGGCTTTGCCGCCTGGATGCGCCTGATACGTCCGAAGCAATGGATCAAGAATGCTTTTATCTTCGTGCCATTGTTCTTTGGCGGCGAATTGTTTCATGTGGATGCCTTGCTTTGTGGCATCATCACTTTCTTTTCCTTTAGCTTTGCCGCATCGAGCATCTACTGCCTCAACGACATCATCGACGTGGAGGCAGACCGCCGCCATCCAGTGAAATGCCATCGCCCGATAGCATCGGGAGCGGTGAGCATCAACCAGGCATACATCCTCATGCTGCTCATGTTCGCCATTTCGATAGGCATCGTGTGCATACTTGGCTCATTGGAAGTCATCGGCATCATCGTCTTCTACTGGCTCCTGAACCTAGCCTATTGCGCCAAGCTCAAGCAGTATGCCATCATCGACGTGTGCATCGTGGCTTTCGGCTTCGTGCTCCGATTGTTGGCGGGTGGTGTAGCCACCCACATCATGTTGAGCAAGTGGATTGTGCTGATGACGTTCCTCATCACCCTCTTCATGAGCTTTGCCAAGCGCCGCGACGATGTGTTGCGCATGGAGAAGACCGGCGAGGCTCCTCGCAAGAACACCATCCGCTACAATCTTACCTTCATCAACCAGGCGATTACCATCACCGCCTCGGTAACGCTGGTATGTTACATCATGTACACGGTGAGCCCAGAGGTAATCGCCAACTTCCATACCGAGAACCTTTACCTCACCACGGTATTCGTATTGGTAGGTTTGCTGCGCTACATCCAGATAGCCGTGGTAGACCAGAAGAGCGGCGACCCAACGAAGATTATCCTGCGCGACCGCATCACCCAGTTCATTGTCCTGGCATGGTTGCTGTCGTTCCTCTTCCTTATCTATATCGTATAAAACGGGCTGAAGGCCCAAAAGCACCTAGCCCAGGGCATCGCCCTGGGTAACATACGCAAACAGAATGCGCCCTGAAAGGGCAAAAGCATAAAGACATGAAGAAAAAGATATATTGTTTCGATTTCGACGGAACGCTCACCACGAGCGATACGTTGCTCGAATTCATCAAGTTTGCCAAGGGCACAGGTCGTTTCCTAATGGTATTCCTGATGTATAGTCCGATATTGGCACTGATGAAACTGCACCTCTACCCCAACTGGAAGGCGAAGCAACAGATATTCGCCCACCTCTTTGCCGACATGCGCATCGAGCGATTCGACAAGCTCTGCCAAGAGTTTGCCGAGAGTTATCAGCACCTGTTGCGTCCCGATGGCATCCATTGCGTACACCAGGCATTATCGGCTGGAGCCCAAGTATTCATCGTGAGTGCCAGCATCGACAACTGGGTGCGTCCCTTCTTTCGAGCACGAGGCCTAGAAGACATTGAGGTATTGGGCACGCAAGTAGAAGTGGTGGATGGAAAGCTCACAGGCAAATTCAAGACCAACAATTGCTATGGCGAAGAGAAAGTGCGTCGCATCACAGCCGTCTTGTCGCAAGACCGACAGGCCTACGACATCGAGGCTTTCGGCGACAGCCGTGGCGACAAAGAGCTGCTAGCCTTCGCCGACGAAGGGCATTACAAACCATTTAGATAATAAAACATACGCCGCCCTTGTTATACGAACAAATCATCCATCGTAATTTGCACCTGAGCCAAGGCTGCATACTGGGAAGGGCGCACTCCAAAGGTAGTAATCATCGTAGGGATAATACCATTTTTCAGTCCTGTCTCTGCCACAAAATCAGCCATACGATTACGAATGCGCATATCCTCTTCCTTGGTTATCGTGTAAGGCATCTGCGAATATTTGATTTCACACAGGTTCACAAGGTTATCGGCACGCTCTATCAACAAGTCGATTTGCGCCGCAGGCTTCGATACTTTACTTCGCCAAGAATAATACTCGGTATGTATCTGATCTATACCCAAGAAATGTTTGATTTGAGGGATATGCAACATGCACACTCTCTCAAAAGCCAAACCATACCAAGTATTTTGGCGAGGCTTGCCCATCAAGTGAGACCAATATTCTGTATCTGTGGTACCTGGATGGCAAAACGTCATATAGAACAAGGTATAGAGGTCGGTGAGCTGATAGATTTGATCCTTCTGTTTAATCTTCTTATCCCTTGTATTATAGCCTCTTACGAAATCGCAGTTTATCAATTCACGAAGCACCTTTGTCAAGGTACCTCCTGATTTCAGTTTCAATTTCTCAACGATTTCCTTCCTTGTCATCCCCTGCCTGCAAGAGGCCAGCACCTCTATTACACGCATATAAACCTCTGAGTTTCTAAACAAGGACGAGTAAAGCCTTCCATATTCACGCTTGAGCTCTGCATGAGACGAGAAAAACAATCTATCAACATTGCCTTCCACTCCTTGATTTTTATCCAGCAAGCTGAGATAATATGGCACACCTCCCAAAATGCTGTATATTTGAAGGATAGAGATGCGAGTCCATGAGAAGCCATTGGCTTGCAGCATCAGCTCCGTCTCATGGAGAGTAAAAGGAGCAAGATACATCTCGTGCGTGATTCTATTATGGAGCCCACCATGACTATCTATCAAATTGGCAATCATCCATGACGTTGCACTGCCACAAACGATGAGCATGATTTCACTTTGGTAGGCAGCCCAACCATTCCAGAAATGCTCAAATGCCTGCTGAAATCCAGACTTTGGCGTATCCAAGCATGGGAGTTCATCGATAAAGACAACTAGTCTGCCACCATTCAATTTAGCTTTCAACAATTGTTTCAAAGCCTCAAACGCCTCTGTCCAGTTTGTAGGAATAGGCTGTTTTGAATCCCCATATTCCCTCAGAGCATAACCAAAATTAGAAAGCTGAGCCTCTGTTGGCGCCTCTATGGATCCTGACATATCAAAGGCGAACTTATCACGATAGAGATTTCTCACAAGATAAGTTTTACCTATGCGGCGTCTACCATATACCGCCACAAACTCAGCCTTGCCAGAGTGATAATACGCTGTCAACTGCTCGATTTCTTTCTTCCGTCCGATAATTTGCTCCATGCTTCCAAACTTTACATTTATTATGGTGCAAATATAAGATAAATATTTGAGTAAAGCAAGGATTCTTTAGCCAAATCGATAAATTTTAACTCGATTTGGCTAAAGAATGACCTATACAATAGCCAAATCGATTCATTTTCCATCGATTTGGCTATAATATACAGCAAAGAAGGTGAGAGCAGAAATACCTTAGCACCAAGAATTGAACTATCACTAGCAATTGAAAGGCACGGCTATAATACCTCTTCCAACCTGTTATGATGATTGAAGAACCCTATTGTAACGCCTGAAGAACCCCATTGTAACGACCGAAAGAACGGCTTCCGCTCAATTGCTGACAGCTGTCCGCAAAGTTGCAAACAGCTGTTTACAGACTTGCTGACAACTGTTTGCATATCTGCTGACAGCTGTCAGCAATCATACAGAAGTACATTCTTCTGGTACTAGAACTATATACAACGGACACATGAACCTAATGCTGAGAGCATTAAAACATATTGCAGAAAACATTAAAACATATTACAGAGATCATCAAAAACGTATTGCTGAAAGCATCAAAAACTAAGCAAAAAACATAAGAATGTAATCATCACCCCCTCACAATCCTTAGAATTTTGTGAGAAATCACATAAAAAACCTTGGAATTTTGTGAAAAAGATGTACCTTTGCATCTAAAACAGATTGAACATGAAACTATTAAAAGGCAAAAGAAATACAGATCTCGACTTCATACGCGCCATCCTCATCATGCTCATGATACTGATACACATCGTGAGCTTCGGCAACGCATATCCTCATCTCAAGGCAGGCATCCTCTCTTTCATGATGCCTACCTTCCTCATCATCACGGGCTATCTCGTGAACATCGAGAAGACGCCTCGGCAGATGGGCAGGTATCTGCTGTGCCTCGCCCTGCCCTACGTCATCATGGTGACGGGATTCTCGGTGCTCTCCTATTTCATGCCCGTAAGGGATGGCATCACCGAGCTGTCCATCTCGCAGATATGCGAGAAGATATTCGTTACCTCCATCGGTCCTTACTGGTTTATACAAACGATGATTATCTGCGGCATGCTCTATTACTTGAGCTTTAAGGCGATACATTGGAAGGTGGCAGAAAGGGGACTGCCACAGATAAGCAGCTACAGCAGTCTCTTCATCTTCGCCGGCCTGCTGTGGCTCGTAGGCAAGACGCCTGCCTTGCAAACCAATGCAGCAGCCTACTATTTCGCAGGAGCGGTAATTAGACAAAGCGGGATAGACTTCGGCAAGATGTTCAAGGCCACGCCAGTCGCCATACTGCTGTGGATTCCGCTTCTTTGCAACGACCAAAGGTATAGCTGGAGCTATCTAGCCGTGGCCTTCTCATGCTGGTGCTGCATCTCATCGGTGATGTGGGTGCGAAGCCTCATCAAGAACAGAGTGGATTCCACCTTATTATATATAGGGCGCAACACGCTGCCCATCTATCTATTCCACCCCATCTTCACGATGGCAGCCAAGTATTATCATCCCCTCTTCGCATGGGATGGGAGCGAGATTGCGTTCGCCATCTTCACCGTGGCTCTCGCCATCGTGGGCAGCATCGCCATCGCCAAGGTCATGGAGAAGACGAAGATGGCTTATCTCTTCGGAAAAAGAAGCATTTTAAGATAAATAAAAACGTATGAATATCAAGGACAAGATAAACAACATGGACACCGACAAGCGGGAGAAGCTGGGCGAGGTGGCAAGATTCGGCATCGTGGGCGGTCTAGCCACCGTGCTGCAATACGTCATCTACCTAGCCATGATGCCTGCGCTGGCGCACTTCATCCCCAAGATGGGCGACCACTCGCTCGCCACCACCGCCAACACCGTGGCATACATCGTGAGCTTCATCTTCAACTTCTTCGCCAGCACCCGCTACACCTTCAAGGTAAAGGCGAACGCCAAGCGAGGGGCGGGATTCACCCTATCGCATGTGGTGAACTATACGATGCAGACCCTCTGCCTCAACCTCTTCGTGGGTTTGGGACTCGCCAAGCAGTGGGCGATGATACCTACGCTGTGCATCTGCATCCCCATCAACTTCCTGCTCGTCAGGTTCTTCCTCAAGAAATAAACACATCCTATCATGAACAATATATTCCGCATCTTTAAGATCAAACGAGAAGAGAAATGGTTCGCCATGGGCATCATCGCCATGCTGGGCATACTCAACGCCCTGGTCATCGCCCATTATTATGGGTTGTTCACCCCCATCAGCGACCATTACTATGGCACCTTCGTGAAGAACTTCCACATCTCTGGCTTCGATCCCCTCACCTACTATGTATTGAGCAACTGGGAAACCTCATACAATGTATATCGCCATCCGCTCTTGGCGTTCTATATGTATATTCCATACTTGCTCAACCAGGGGCTCATGCAACTTACAGGTCTCAACTGCGCCCTATTCATCGCCGTTGCCATACAGATGTTCTGCGCCTTCTACAGCAGCGTCTTCATGTATCGCATCTTCAGGGAAATCATCGAGATGCAACGCTGTGCATCAACCCTCTTCACCCTGTTTTTCTTCTCCATCGGCTACGTGATGGTTTGCTCCATCGTGCCCGACCACTTCGTCATCTCGATGATGTTGCTCATCCTGGCCCTTTACATCTCCGGACGCAGGTTGAAGAACCATCATCAGTTCAAGATATGGCAAAGCATCCTCTACTTCTTGCTTACGGCAGGCACCTCGCTCAACAACGGACTGAAGATATTCCTCTCCGCACTCTTCGTCAACGGCAAAGGTTTCTTCCGTCCCAAGCATTTCTTGCTGGCAGTCATCGTGCCGGCCGCCCTGCTTTGGGGATTCTGTAGATGGGAATACAAGGTATTCGTTTGGCCGAAGGAGATGCAGAAGAAAGAACTGAGAGCCAAGAAAAAGGCTGAGCAAGCCAAACAGCAACAACAGCTTGCCCAACAAAAGAAGACACAAGACTCCCTGAAGATGGATTCCATCAAAAAGGGATGGATAACTTTGCCAAAGGTTACCCTAAGCGACTCTACGGCGAAAAGCAAGCCTAAGGCAAAGAAGAAGATGGTGCGTAAAGTGGGACATCCATTCATGTCGGGCGAATTCATGGGATGGTCGGATGCCACAACCACTCGCATCCCTACCATCGTGGAAAACCTCTTCGGCGAGAGCATCCAGCTGCACCAAGACCATCTGTTGGAGGACGAATTGCGTCATCGCCCCATCATCGTGCCTTACCGCCACTGGTGGAACTATGCCGTGGAAGGCATCATCTGCCTACTCTTCGTAGTAGGCATTTGGATGGGCAGGAAGAGCAAGTTCCTCTGGCTCGTCCTCTCCTACTTTGGGCTCGACATGATGTTGCACATCGGATTGGGCTTCGGCATCACCGAGGTATACATCATGGCGCCCCACTGGATTTACACCATGCCTATCGCCATCGCCTTCGTATGGAAGGAGATGATGCCCAAAGGACGGAAATACGTGGCAGGCATCGTGGGACTGCTAGCCCTCTACCTGCTGATATACAACGGAAGCCTCATCTTCCAATACTTAGCATAGAGAAAAGACTTTTGAATAAAGTAAGGGTAAAAACGACCTAGTGTAAATCTGCTTAGCATTTTTATACCAGGCCATTTTTACCATTACTACTAGTAGTTTTTATTACCGATATTCTTTATTGAGCAACAGGTCCAATATAAGATTTCTTTAAACCACCCCAATCTACAACAACTTTCTGAACCATCATGCCAGAATCGCCACAGATAAGAGAAATCACATGAGAAGACTTTGACTTATCAATGTTAAACTTGAAATGGGAAACAGCCGCATTTCTTAACACTTGATTTTTCCACTGCAAGCTATACTCCTTAAATTTGTTGTCAAAGACCAGTGGTTGACAACCATCAAGAGATACGCCCACCTTGGTAGACTTACCTTTATAAATAGGGAAGAAAGGCACGGTATAGAGCGTCACCTCTACTTGGTCAGCATTTATTGCAGGAAGAGTATATTCTATTCTGTCGCCTTTCACATTCGTGGCATCAGCTGTATTTCCAGAAGGCAACCCCAACTGAACAGCTTTCCAATCATATCCAATACCTTCCACTAAACTAATTTTATTGCCAGCCTTCTCCACCTTATTACTATGGTTTGCCAAATCAACCACATAGCAACGATCTAGTTTTTCTGGTTTAACAGAAAGATCAATAGGTTCTTCATCAGCACCCTCGGTATAGTTTACCTCTGGCATCTTCTGATAAAGAGCACACCAACCTGGTGCCAAATCCATCATACCATTCCATTTACCATCCAACATGGCATTATACTTCTTGTTCAAAGAAGCAATACTATCAAAAGCTTGTCGAGACTGACGAGCAGCCCAATTTGCCTCTTTCACATTGCCTAGTTTAAACTCCTCATGATTAAGTTGTGCCATCAAGAACTTGCGAGTCATCTGCGAAGAAGCCATCACAGGGAATGCCACCATCTCAAAGAAAGAAGCACGTTGCCTATAAGGAAGTTCATTCAATAACGCCCTGACATCATTGGAAATCTGTTCATAATCACGAAGACGCCTCTGAGCTTCACTATAATTTTGGAAAGAATATTCTGTATCTTTCAGCCCTGTATATTCCTTAGAGTCCCATTCTCGTTCCCAACCCATAAATTCTGGTTTGCGACTCCATGCTAAACGATAATAGGTATCGAGGATACGCTGTAAGCGTGGTGCATAGCTTTTGCCAAATAAGCTACCCAGGAACTGGCTCTGATGAAGGTTGATACTCTTCACATCAAATTCATCTACATTCCATGCTAAATCGAAGAAAGTCTTCATTCCCAACTCCATAGGTTTGATGTCACCTACGTTGAGCAACCAATAACGGTCAGCCCCCATGCGGTAAGCTTTCATCAGTTCCTCATACATCAAGACTGGAGGAGTGGTGTTCAACCATAGATAATCATGAGGAGCACCAAGATAAGACAGATGATAATACACTCCCGAGTGTCCGCTACGCTTTTGCTCGGCAGGATTGCTAACACGCTTCATGTAACCATAGTTATCGTCCACCCAAACTAACGTAATATCATCAGGTATCTTCAAGCCATTCTCATATACATCCATAGCCTCCTTATAAGGCAAGAAAACCTGTGGGATATCCTTGATGTCCTTGCCCGTATGTTTTGTAAGCATGATTCGTTGATCTTTGATGATCTGGCTTACCAATGCCGTTTGTTGATCGATAGGAAGGTTCCCTCTCAATCCTGCATCGTGCAAGCCACGCATACCCATCGTATAGATGTTGTCGAAACGAGAGGCTATGTCCAAACGGTTATTCCTTTTTTTTTGTACAGCTTTGGCATTGGTAGCATAATTCCAATCCCCATCTCGCTTGGTGTCCCATTCCCACTTTGAGGCGGTATTAATCAAGAGAGGTTCACAATGAGAGGTGGTAATGATGATACCGAATGAATCGGCTACCAACTTACTCTCTGGATGGGAATAAAAAGCACCCGTGCAAGAGTGCATGGCAGGTCCCAACATATTACCCTTCAAGCGAAGAGTCAACTCACATACCTTGGCATAGGTTTTAGGACCAATATCCCCCAATTCTTTTTCAAAATTATTTGATGCCCATGGTTTCAAGCCCCAGTCCTCATCATTGATAAACAATCCTCTATACTTGATAGAGGGCTGTTTAGAAACCGCCTTACCAGCGAGATAGACTGCCGACTTATGCCGTACAGGCACATCCGCCCACCAATAATAAGGCGAGACGCCCATTTGCTCGGAAATGGAAAGCATGCCATAAGCTGCTCCACGCTTATCACTGCCAACAACGATCAAAGCTTGGTCGATACCCTTCTGTGGCTTATCCACTACTTGAATTACATATCTCTCCCAACCATTCTTTATCTTAGATACATCGATGCACTTCTTAGCAATCAACTTATCAACCCACTTATTTTTACCAATAGTAGCCAATACGATTACTCTTTCGCCTTTCACGTCGCTCTTGACCACAGTTGTAGTCTGCATACCAGTTACCAATTTCACATCGTTGGCAAACATACCAGCCACCTTCTGCATCATGAGATTTTCTTTAGGAGATACATAGATAGGGGCACACTCCCCATTGGCGGCTATCGGAAAGGCGTGCGCAGAAGCTTTGTCGCTCACGTGTACCTGCGCCAAGCTTACCATCGACATCAGCAAGAAACTCGCCATCAAACTTATTTTCTTAATCATATCACATAAAATTTTTAAGACCTTTAAGAGGTTAGTGCTAATCTATGAACTAGCACTAACCTTTCAAGATAATTAATAATTAGGATTTTGTTCCAACACAGCTCCATTATTAGCCTCAATAGCAGACTGAGGAATAGGCCAGACCTCATAGGTCTTTTGCATACCTAATCCATCACCATTGGTCTTAGGGTCGGCATAATAAGGATTGCATTTCATTACTCGGTCATACAATTTTCCCATACGCATCAAGGTAAGGCGGCGTTTCTCTTCGATACCCAACTCACGCATACGCTCATCAAGCAAATAATCGATGTCTACTTTAGAAACCTCAACTGGTTTGGCATGGGCACGAGCTCTCACCACATTGATGTCAGCAGCAGCCTTGTCTTTATCCCCCAATTTGAGATAAGCCTCAGCTCTGAACAAATAAGTCTCTGACAAACGAAACATATACTGGTCTACATAAGTCGTTCCTGCAATGCTCTTCAACTGGAATGTGGCTGCATTCTGGTATAGTTCTGTAGGATGATTGAATGGAGTTGTAGCCTTAGTCTGATAAGCATATAGATATCTGCCAGGTATGGTCGTACTATTACCCTGACCTACAATCAAACCTGCTGGTGGATTATCCACATCTATCGTATCAATACCTGTAGCATCAATGAACGATTTGTTGTTTACAGGGAATTTACGAACGAAATTATAGTTAGAGTTTCGAATATCACCCTTGAAGTCATCTTCCCAAATCTTATTAGAGAAATAAGTAGTAGAGATTCCCCAGCCAATACCACGACCACCTGTATAATCGCCAATAGGCCAATGGAACGGAGAGAGTTTCTTGCCGTCAACTGGTAATTTTACGTCTCTAACCATAGGTACGAAATGGCGCTCCAACATATAGTTGCCCGTAAGCTTCAATGTTGCTGTGGAACTACCACCACCAGGCACGTTGGTATCAAACTGTATCACCCAAATACCTTCGGTATTACCAGCTCCACGATTTTGATTATTTTTTCTAAAGAGATCCCAATATACATCGCCAGGTTCTGTCATTCTCGCCCCAAAGCGATTCTTCATCAATGCCAAGGCAGGATTACCTATCACCTTGCTTGCTGCATCTACAGCCTCTTGGTTCTTTCCTTCTGCCAAATAGATTTCCGACAAAAGATGATAAGCTGCGGCAGAAGAAATCTCACCATCCTTTACAGCCTTGATATCTTCTAGATTTTGAGCAGCAAAAAGGACATCTGCCTCCGCCTGAGCCAACACTTCTTCTTTAGAAGCACGGGTATAATTGTTTTTAGGACTAGACACCTCTTCTAATTCTATAGGGATACCACCATATAGATAAGCCAAAGTGCGATAAGACATACCTCTAAAAAATCTACCCTTTGCCTCAAACTTTTTCTTAAGTTCATCACTCAAAGCCGTAGCTTCGGCAGAACGATGAATAAGCGTGTTAGACTCAGCGATTATCTTATAAAGTGCATCCCAATGATGACTGGCGATTGATCCTGTTGGATTGTAAGCTGCTAGCATATTACCATGCCTGTTAGTTGTACCAGGCTCTCCATCATACACCAAGTCAGTGCCATAAATAAAGTCCATTGGCTTATTTTCATCATATCCATAGAACTCTATTCTTATAAGATCATACAAATCGTTGACCGTCATATTAAAATCATTTTCAGTTCTGAATGAGTTTTCAGAACTCATGAAGTCTTTCGGTGTCTCCTCTAAGAATTTACTTTCATTGCAAGAGGCAAGACTCAATGCCATGAATAAATATATAATCTTCTTCATTGTTGTCTAATTTTAAAGTGTTAAATTCAATCCAAAAGAGAAACTACGCAAAACAGGGCGGCCGAAATAACCGCTTCCAGCTTCAGGATCCCATCCCTTCCATTTAGTGATGGTAATCAAGTTTTTACCACTGAAGAAGAAATTGAGATTTTCCAAGCCAATAGAACTAGCCCAAGCCTTCGGGAACGTATAGCTCAAGGATACGTCTTGCAAGCGCACGAAACTTCGACTCTGATAACGAGTTCCTCCAATGCTTCCTCCCTGAATAGAACGAGAGTAGGTTGCATTAGGATTACTTGGCGACCAATAGTCTTTGGCCAATTCACTCATTCGATTCCAACGGCGAGCATTGGTATCACCTCGTACCAAAGTTTCAGAGTTTGCTTGCAGATAGGCATTATGTCCACCCTGTATAGAATTGATGAAGAAGCTCAAATTGAATGATTTATACCTAAAGTTATTTAAAATACCAAAACGATAAGCTGGGCTTTTCTTACCCAAGACGACTCTATCATCTACGGTTATTTTGCCGTCTTCGTCAGTATCCACAATACGATAATTACCAGGATGATAACCGGTAGGAATGTCATCATTCAACTGCCAGATACCATCAATTTTATAATCATAAATAGACTGTAGGCTCTTGCCTATGAAGAGTTTACTAGCAATCAAATCATCTTCTTTTCCATCGCCATCTTTGTCTTCTCCCGTAAGAGATACTATCTTGTTGGAGTTGGAAGAAATATTAAAAGTAGTACTCCATTCAAAGTCTTTGGCTACAATGTTACGCGAAGTGACGGTAAACTCAATACCCTTATTACGCAACTTACCAATATTAGAACTTACAGTGCTAAAACCTGTCATGGTAGGGATGGCCAAATCATAGAGCAAGTCACGAGTTGTATTGAAATAAACATCCAACGTTCCATTGATACGACTGTTGAGTACGGCAAAGTCCAAACCAAAGTTGAGACCTTCTGTTTTTTCCCATTTCAAGTCGCTATTCGCCATAGTAGATACTTTCTGACCTATTTCAGTTTGGCCTCCATCACCAAATACATAAGCTGAAGACATCGTTACTTTTGCCAATGACTTGTATCTAGAAGTCTGGTTACCACTAATACCCCAACCTGCTCTCAACTTCAGTTGATCAACCCACTTCACGTTGAAAAACTTTTCTTGGTTTATATTCCAAGCCAAAGCCACTGATGGGAAAATGGCAAACTTATTGTTCTTGGCAAAACCAGAATAACCATCACGGCGAACAGTAGCTGTGAGCAAGTAACGATCATCAAATTTATAGTTGACACGCCCCATCTGATAGAGCAAAGCCTCATTCCAAGCGCCCGATGTGGTATATTGGTTTGTACCCAGACTCAAGTCATTATAACCCAAAGTCAATCTAGAAAAATTCTGAGCATCAGCCTTTGTTGTGTCATACTTTCTTTCACTGGCTCCATAAAGCAAGGTTGCACTCACAGTATGCTTGCCAAACTGCCCGTTGTAATTGAGAATATTATCTACCGTATAATCATAATACTCAGTATGAGATTTATAAGCGTCACCCGTCAAACTTGCTCCATATACGCTAGCATAGTTGTGATTGTCAATACGATAGTTGTTACCATAGTTGATACGATAACTAAGCCCTTTCAACGGCAGTTTGACTTCTGCATAAGCATTGGCAAAGAAATAATTGTGGCGTTCCTTATCCGAGACATTAGAACCCATAAAAGGGTTTGTATCCAAGGTTTGGAATGGATAAGGTATAATTTCACCATTCTCATCATAAGGAGAAATCAGAGGACTCTGGGTAATCAGGGCCCATACACCAGGCTCCGCACCATCTTGATTAACGAAAGAGGCGAACGACTGAACTCCAAATTTCATCCATGTATTAGGAGTCACATCCAAATTGATGCGGATACTATTACGCTTGAAGTCATCGTTTTTGATATATCCTGCCTGGTTGGTATTCTCATAAGAGAGAAGGTAGGATACGCGCTCTGTTCCACCAGATGCACTCAGTCTGTTCTCAAAGATATGACCCGTCTGTGTACCTTCACCCCACCAGTCATAGTCGGTAGCAGAAATACCATCTGGCTGTGAACTGTCGAGCATAGGCGTGTCTGGCAAATAATCAGCCACATTGAAATCTGGATTTGGAGTGGTATAGTCTGGTCCTTGGTAAGCCTTGTCATACCAGAAATCCTTTGTAAATTGCAGATACTCAGACCTATTCATTGGTCGGAGATTCTTGGTAGGATTAGAGAATGTATAGGAAGAAGAGAAATTAATCTTTGTTTTTCCCTCCTTACCTTTCTTGGTTGTAATCAACAATACACCGTTGGCTGCCTGGGCTCCATATACAGCTGTGGCACTGGCGTCCTTCAGAACATCAATGGATGCGATGTCGTTTGGATTGATAGAAGACAAAGAACTGGTATAGATGATTCCATCTAATACTACTAATACGCTGCTGTTACCTGAAATTGTATTTTCACCTCGAATGGAAATGTCTGGCGTGACACCTGCAGAGGTTGTTTGACCGATATTCAAGCCAGGAACTGTACCCTGCAAGGCTTGAGCTATATTTGTATTTGGAGCGTTTTCAAAATCCTTCAAATTGGCACTCGCCACCGAGCCTGTCAAATCCGACTTTTTCATTGTTCCGTAGCCTACCACTACGACTTCAGATAATGCCGCCACATCTTCTTTCAAATTAATCGTCATAATTTTTGAGAAAACTGGCTTGATGGTCTGAGTACTATATCCTATATACCTAAAATCCGCAACAATATGATTTAATATTTTTTATAAGTACCTGGACAACAA
>ERZ808246.1095-NODE-1095-length-20416-cov-20.737488_pt1 | contig 20416 bp, 19 predicted proteins | sample MGYA00521083_ERZ808246 | MGnify/ENA primary metagenome ERZ808246 (study PRJEB31516, sample SAMN03275577) | gut metagenome | biome: mammalia-associated habitat; material: feces | host: Papio cynocephalus | place: Kenya | collected 2012-07-07 ... | reverse complement strand
ACGGCAGACCGCCCGAGTCGCCCGTGCCCAACCGAACTTCAAGAGACCACGGTCTCTTGCCCCGGAGACCGTGGTCTTTTGCTCGAGAGACCGTGGTCTCTTGTCCAGAAGACCGTGGTCTCTTGCCCAGAAGACCGTGGTCTCTTGCCCCGGAGACCGCGGTCTTTTGCCCCTGAGACCGTGGTCTCTTGAACATCTGCCGCCGATAAAACGAAGACGGCCTCCTGGGCCGTCTTGGGTCTTGAGGGGATATTGGCCTGTTTTACACCCAATCCCGGTTAAACTTCCCGGTTTTCGGCTAGGCGAAATGCGCGGAGATGAAGGCCAGTCCGTCCGCAACGGTGGCGAACTTGCCCTCGATCTGCGCATTGAACGCCGCGGCGAGCATCTCCGAAAAGCGCGGACCGGGCTTGAAGCCGAGCGCGATGAGGTGGCGCCCCATGACGAGGGGTTTGGGCGCGGACTCCTTGACGCGAAGCCGTTCCGCCTGCGCGGTCAGCCACTGGAGGGCCTCGGGGGTGCGGGGAGCCGTGCCGCGGCCGGCGTCATCCGCCGCGGCGACGCGCAAAAGGCGGTCCAGCCGTCCCGCCGCCACCGACAACCGCCGGATCGCCGCGTCCCCCGCGGCGCTCTTCCAGAGGGCGATGGGGCGCATGTGCAGACGCACCAGGGGCGGAACCGCCCGCAGGAGCTCGTGGTCCGCCGTCAAACGCGAGAGGAAACGCCGCGCCGGCGCGACGCCCTCTTCGTCGTGTCCGATGCTGCGGATGCGCTTGCGCTGCGGATCGTAAAAGGTGGTGGCGGGCTTCCCGAAGTCGTGGCACAGGACGGCGAGGCCGACAATCAGGTTTTCCCGCGGCGTCCACCCCGCCCGGTCCCCGATGAAATCGTACATTGTGTCGCGTCCGTCGCGGGAGGCTGCGAACGCGTCCAGGCAGCCGAGCGTATGCGCCCACACGTCGCCCTCGGGATGCCACTCGGGGTCTTGCCGGCAACCGATGAGCGCTTTGAGCTCGGGATAATAGTCCACCCATCCCGTCTGGCGCAGGAACTGGAGTCCTTTCGAGGGAATAGTCCCTTTGACGAGCAGCTTCTCCCATTCGCCGAACAGGCGTTCCGGGGGAAGTCCCTCCGGCGTCATGCCGCGGCAGACGCGAAGCAGGTCGTCCGTGGGCGCGAGGTCGAAGCGCGCCAGGAACTGCATGGCGCGGAGGACGCGCAGGGGATCTTCCGCAAAATGGGGCGAAACCGGCCGGAGCAGCCCCGCCGCCAAATCGTCCCGCCCCTTCCACGGGTCGAGGCACGCCCCCGTCAGCGGGTCCAGATAAATGGCGTTGACGGTGAAATCGCGCCGCGCCGCGGCGTCCGCGAGCGGCAGATTGGGATCGAAATCGGTCGCGAAAGCCTTGTGTCCGAGCCCGAGTTTCGTCTCGCGCCGCGGCAGCGCCACGTCTATCGGCACGCCCTGGAGCTTGATGACGCCAAAGGAAGCGCCGACCAGGTCGAGCGCATAGCGGGAACCGAGGGCGGCGAGGAGCCGCTCTTGGGGGAGCCCGTAGACCTCGAAATCGAAATCGTGCGGCGTCTCACCCCGCAGGGCGTCCCGCACGCACCCGCCGACGAGAAGCGCGCGCCCGCCGGCGGACTTCACAAGTTCCGCCACGCGGCGCACGTCGTCCGCCCGGCAGACCGTCTCAATAGCCGAGTTCGGCATCGACGAGAATGACTTTCGTGGGCATGCCGCCCGGGCAGCGGTCGAAGACGGCCGTCACCTTGCAGATGCGGTCCGGCGAATTGCAGTCGCTGCAGACGCCCGTCAGGGCGCAGGGCGTGCGCTTGCCGAGCCGGCGCGTGTTGGCGGGGCAGGCGACGCGCTTGATGCGCGCGATGGCATCGTCCACGCCGCCCACGACGATCTTGTTGCGTCCGACGACGTACACGACGCGCTTGGGGCCGCCGATGGAGGCGGCGACGCGGTTTCCGCGCCCGTCGATGTTGACGATGCGCCCGTCGGCGGTGAGGGCGTTCGCGCTCAGGAGAAAGAGGTCCGCCTCGATGGCGTGGTCACGGATTTCCTTCCCGGCGGCGGCGAGCGCCTCGCGCACGCCGATTTGCTTGAGCGTCTCGCTGCCGCCCCAGGCGACGGACGCGGCGGTCTCGGCCTCGGCCAGGACTGCGGCCAGGGCTTCGGCGGGCGTTTTCACGACTTGCGCCGCATAGCCGCGGCGGACGAGTTCCTGCGCGACGTCGTTCAGATCGAATATCAGCATAGGTCGGTTCCTTTCGTTTGGGTCAGATAGGGAAAAGGCTCATCGCAAGCGCGATCAGAAGGGGCATCGTGATAATGCTCAGAAGCGTCGTGCCGCTCGCCAGCCCGACGGACAGGTCCACGTCGCGGTGGTACTGCGCGGCAAACATCGTCGTCATGGCGGCCGAGGGGGCGCAAGCGGCCGTTATGAGCGCGAGCGCCATGAGGGGATCCAGCCACGACCGCAGGCACCAGAGGACGCCCATGAACACGAGCGGCGAGGCCACGAGGCGCACAAACGCCGCCAGGTACGCCCCGGGATCGCGCAACACGGGCTTCACGCGCATCCCGGCGAGGTAGTAGCCGATGATGAGCATGGCGAGCGGCGTGTTGAGGTCCGCCAGCATGGCCACGGGCTGGCGGAATACCGGCGGGAGCGTGTAGGAGGAAAGGAAGAGCGGCAGCCCCAGCGCCAGGCCGATCGTCCCCGGATTGACGAGCATCACGCGCCAATTCGTGCCGCCGCGCCCGTCCGCCGCGTGCTGGTGTCCGCGCATGGTCCTGTAGCCCCAGCTCCAGATGACGAGATTGAATACCGCGACGTAGACGACTCCGAAGAAGACGCCCTCCGCGCCGAACACGGCCTGCTCGAGCGGAATGCCCATGAACCCCGCGTTGGAAAGCACCATGGAAAGCTTCAGGACCGACGTGCGCCGCAGACTCTTCCCCGGCACGATCCAGTGCGCGACGGCGATGAGGACGGCGTGCAAGACGACGACAATCGCCGCGGCGAGCGCCAGCTGTCCGAGGAGGGCGACTTCGAACGGACGCTGGAAGACGTCCATGATCAGGCAAGGCGTCACGATGAGAACGAGGATGTTGACCATGCCCTTGACGGACGGCTCGTCCACGACCTTGAACTTGCGGCTCAGGGCGCCGACCGCCATCAGCGCGAAGAGAATGCCAACCTGCGAAGCCACGACGAGAAGGTTGTGCAGCATGTCAGCCCCCTAGATGGTTGAGATCCAGCTCATGGTCGAAAAGCGGCGGCACTTCATCCCGGCGGTGGCAGATCAGGACGGCCGTCGTTTTCGGATGCTTGCGCAAATACGCGGCGATCTGGCGTCCGACCGTCCGCGCGGTGCGCGCGTCGAGGTTCATGAACGGTTCGTCCAAAAGCAACAGTTCGGGATCCTTGGCGAGGGCCGCGTCCACCAGTTCACGCGCCGAATGCCCGAGGTAGGCCTGCATCTCCGGGCTGACCGCCCCGATGCGCGAGCGGATGTCCGACAGCGCCACGCCATTCCCGCGCGGCAAGCCGAAAATCTTGATGTCCACGGCATACGCCCACGGACTGTCCCCCGTGATGAGCGCGAAGAGCGTCGTCTTGCCGGAGCCGTTCTCGCCACGCAAAACCCAATGTTCGCCCTGACGCACGGTCCAGTTGAAGTGGCTGAAGAGCCGGCGTCCGCCGTAGTCCAGGGAAAGATCGCGAATCTCGATCACCGGCGGGCCGCCGGACGGTCTGCCCGCCCGGCGGGCGGGTGCCTGGGACGCGTCGGGCGCCTCGTCCGGGGTGGGGGTAAACGGCACGAGGCTCGCCCGTCCCTTTTTGTCCAGCCGGACGGCGCGCGTGACGCATTCGGGCCACTCGTCCGCATGGTGGCACGCCATCAGAATGGCCAGCCCACGCTTGGCGAGCGCCTGCAAGACGTCCTTCAATTTCGCGCGTTGCGCCGGATCCAGCCCCGCCGCCGGGTCGTCCAGGATGAGGAGTTTCGGATTCTTCGCGAGCGCCCGCGTCAGGAGCACCCGCCGCGTTTCGCCGTTGGAAAGGGAAATGAGCGGACGCTCCCAAAACTTGCGCACGTCCGTCAGGCGAACAAGCCGCGCCAGGCGCTCCTTGAAGGCACGCTTGGTTTCCGGCGGTTTCGCCCCGACTTCGTAGGGATTGATGCCGTAGACTTCTTCATAGGAGAGGAAATCCGCGACGGTCTCGCCGCCTTCCTCATAGTAACGCGCCTGCGGCCAGCCGGTCGCTTGGGCGAAGCCGGCGTGCGCGGCGAAACTCAGAAGCGCGGCGGAATCCGCCCACTCGTCCGACTGCGCCAGCCGGCGGCACCAATCGGACCGCACGTCCGCGTCCGGTCCCGTAACCGCGCGCATTTCGCCCGCGGGCGGCAAAAGATCTAGCGTCCCAGTATGCACTTCAGATTCCCCATGATGCGCTCGGCGATATCGGGCTTGTTCATCGTGTAGACATGCACGCCGTTCACGCCGTTGGCGAAAAGGTCAATAATCTGCTCCGTCGCGTAGGCGATTCCCGCCTCCGTCATGGACGCCGGGTCGTCTCCGAAGCGGTCCACTATCGCCTTGAAGCGCGCCGGCAGGAAGGAGCCCGAGAGCTGGCAGATGCGCGCGATCTGCTTCGCGTTCGTCACGGGCATGATGCCCGCCAGGACCGGCACACGGATGCCGCGCCCGAGAAGCTTGGAAAGATACGCGTAGAAGATATTGTTGTCGAAAAACATCTGCGAGACGAGGAAGTCCAGCCCCGCGTCCACCTTCTCCTTGATGTGCGCGAGGTCGTCCGCGATGTGCGCGCATTCCGGATGGCACTCGGGGTAGCACGCGCCGCCCAGGCAGAAGCCGCGCCCGTCCAGAAAGCGCACCAGGTCGACTGCGTGGGCGAAATCGCCGGGCATGTCCGCCGGCGTCATCCCGGGCGGACAGTCGCCGCGCAGGCAGAGGATGTTGGATACGCCGCGCGCGGCGAGTTTGGCGACCTCCTCCTCCACACGCGCCCGGGTGGAGGAAAGGCAGGTCAGGTGCGCGAGGGACGGCACGCCGCAATCCTGCACGAACGAGGCGACGTCCGCCGTGTTGACGTTCGCGCCGCCGCCCGCGCCGTAGGTGACCGATATGAAACTCGGTTTCAACTCCGCCAGGCGCCGGACCGCCTCCTTCACGGGCGCGGCGGGCGCGTCCTTCTTGGGCGGGAAGATTTCGAAGGAAATCTCCGGTTTGCCGTCGTCGATCAGATTGCGTATCTTCATCGTACTCTCCCACTCCTAAAAAGAAGAGCGACTCGCTTGTGGCGGGCCGCTCCCTTTCGCACAGCGTGCAGACTTTAGTCCGCGCTCGGGCGGACCTTGCCTTCCTTGATGCGCTTGGCGATGACCTGCTCGGCGATGGCCTTCGGCACGGCCTCGTACTGCTTGAAGATCATCGTGAAGGTGCCGCGGCCCTGCGTGACCGTGCGGATGGCGTTCGAGTAGCCGAACATTTCCCCGAGCGGGACCGTCGCCTTGATGAGCTTGACGCCCGCGCGGTCTTCCATGCCCTCGACGCGTCCGCGGCGCTGGTTGATGGAGCCGTTCGCCGCGCCCATGTACGCCTCGGGAACCGCGACTTCGACGTCCATCATCGGCTCGAGGAGTTGCGGTTTCGCCTTGAGGAACGCCTGCTTGAAGCACTGGCGGGCGCACTCGATGAACGCGAATTCGTTCGAGTCGACCTCGTGGTACGAACCGAAGTACACCGTCACCTTGACGTCCACGACCGGGAAGCCGCCGAGCGGGCCGGCCTCGAGAGCCTTCTTGACGCCCTTCTCGACCGCCGGAATGTATTCCGTCGGGATCACGCCGCCCTTGACCTCGTTGACGAACTCGAAGCCCTTGCCCGGCTCCTGCGGCTCGACGCGCAGACAGACGTGCGCGTACTGGCCGCGGCCGCCGGACTGCTTGACGTGCTTGTACTCGTTCTCGACCTTGGTCGTGACCGTTTCGCGGTAGGCGACCTGCGGCGCGCCCACGTCGCAGTCGACGTTGAACTCGCGTTTCAGGCGGTCCACGATGACTTCCAGGTAGAGTTCGCCCATGCCGGCGATGATCGTCTCGCTCGTTTCCTTGTCGAAGCTGACGACGAAGGTCGGGTCTTCCATAGCGAGCGCGTGGAGCGCCACGCCGAGCTTCTCGTTGTCGCCGCGGGATTTCGGCTTGACCGCGACCGAGATGACCGGCGCCGGGAAGTCGATGGACTCGAGCGTGATCGGGTGCTCCGGATCGCAGAGCGTGTCGCCCGTGCGCGTCTGGGTCAGGCCGACGCACGCCACGATGTCGCCCGTGCGCGCTTCTTCGAGCGGCTCGTGCTTGTTCGCGTGCATGCGGAAGAGGCGGGAAATGCGCTGTTCCTGGTTGATCGTCGAGTCGAGCATCTCCGCGCCGAGCTTCATGATGCCCGAGTAGACGCGGACGAACGTGATCTTGCCCATGTTCTTGTCGGACATGATCTTGAACGCGAGACCGCAGAACGGCGCGTCGTCGCTGACCGGGCGGATTTCCTCGGGATTGTCCTGCGAAACGGCCGGACCCGCGTCGAGCGGCGAAGGCAGATAGTCGCAGACGCCGTCGAGGAGCTGCTGCACGCCCTTGTCCTTGAACGCGCTGCCGCAGAACGCCGGCGTGATCTTGCGCGCCAGACAGCCCTTGCGGATCGCCTTCTTGATTTCGTCCGTCGTGAGCTCTTCGCCCGCGAAGAACTTCTCCATCAGCGCGTCGTCCTGCTCGGCGGCGGCTTCGACCATCTTCTGGTGGTATTCCTCGGCCTTGATCTTGTATTCCTCGGGGATTTCCTTCTCGATGACCGTCTTGCCGAGGCTCTTCATGTCATAGTAGAGCGCCTTCATCGAGATGAGGTCGATCACGCCCTCGAACGTCTCCGCCGCGCCGATCGGAATCACCATCGGGACGGGGTTGGCGTGGAGCTGCGTGCGCATCTGGTCCATCACGTTGTAGAAGTTCGCGCCCACGCGGTCCATCTTGTTGACGAACGCGATCTTCGGCACTTTGTACTTCTCGCTCTGGCGCCACACCTGCTCGGACTGGGGCTGCACGCCGCCGACCGCGCAGTACAGCGCGACCGCGCCGTCCAAAACGCGGAGCGAACGCTCCACTTCGGCCGTGAAGTCCACGTGTCCGGGGGTGTCGATCAACGAAAGGCGGTACTGCCCCCACGTCACGCACGTCGCAGCGGACTGGATCGTGATGCCGCGCTCCTGCTCCTGGACCATGAAGTCCATCGTCGCCGCGCCATCGTGCACTTCGCCGATCTTGTAGTTCTTGCCGGAATAGTAAAGGATTCGCTCGGACGTCGTCGTCTTGCCGCCGTCGATGTGGGCCATGATGCCGAAGTTGCGCACTCTTTCGAGTGGAATGTCACGTTTTGCCATTTTTCTCCTTAGTTCAAACAGTGAGCATATATTATACCGAAAATGTGCCTCCGAACGCAAGAGGAATTTTCAACTTTTATCCATAAATAGCCGAAAGACGGCGGAAAAGCGTAAAAAGTCCGCATAAACGGCCTTTCCTCCCGCCCTGCGCACCCGCCCCCGGACCGCAAGACGGAAGTTCGCGGGAGCGCGATGCCCGGCCGGGCGCCGCGATTGCCGGACCTGAAACTCCGCCTGCCCTGAAATTTCACTTGCATTTACTCCATGAATATGCTATCATCTTTATGTCGGTTCGAAAAAGAAGATCGGCGATGTTGACATGTTGCGCCGTATTGTCCGTCCGCAAGACGGTCGACCGTCAATAAACACTGAGATCTTATCGGATATTAAACAAATGTCGTTTAAAGAAGCAAATGAAAGCGAGGTGAGGCGTATGGAAGACTAGTCCGGGCGCGCGTACGGCCGGCTTCCCGGTTTGGAAGTCGCGTCGCAGGGCCCGCCCGAAAAACCGTGTTTTTGAATCTAATGGACTCTTATGAGAGGAAGAGTAATATGAATCGTACATTATCGACCAGCAAATGGTCAACCGAAAAATACATTAACCAGCCGAAAGGCGCAGACTCCCTGCACAAGGGAAGAAAGAGATGCAATGATTATTGCAGAAAATGATAAAAACAACAGGACCGTCATCGAGTTCGATACGGTCCGCGTAAACTCCAGGATGGGCGGCGAAACGAACCGCCATTGGCTGAAGGCCCGTCCGAGCGGCATGAAATCCGACAAGGCCGTCTTCCAGGAAGCGGTCGAGGCGTGCTCGCTCAACGTCAAGCCGAAGGCCGCCGCCTACCTGTTCGACGCCGTCCTTTCGACGGCCGTGGCCAAGGTGGCGGAAGACGGCGTGCCGCGCCGGATCGGCGACCTGATCAAGGTCTACCCGGTCATCAAGGGCACGGTGGAAGGCCCCTACAGTCCGTACAACCCCGAGACCTGCGCGTGCCTCGTCGCCATCAGCATGCTCGGTGGACTGGAGAAAAACGTCAAGACGGAGAACATCCGGTTCGTCAACCGGCGCCCCGGTCTCGTCGTGGCGTTCGAAAAGCTCATGTCCGTGGGCCTCTCGTATGACGGCACGATCGCCAAGGCGAAGCAAATCCGCGCCGTCGGCACGAACATCCAGTACGATGCCGCGATTGGGGATTCCGCCGCGGTGGAGTGGACCGAAGACGGCGAGACGAAGTCCATCCCGCTCGTGCCCGCCGAGCAGGACGACACCTGCCTCACGTTCGACTGGCCCGCGGCGCTTGACGAGGTGCCGGCCGACACCGAGCTGACCTTCGTCTTCCGCACGCGCGCCGGCATTCCGGATGCCGCGGTGCAGGTCAATAAGATGACCGTCAAACTCGTAACAGGGGAATAATCCGGCAAAACCCGTCTTTCTGGACGGTTTGAGGATGAAGGGAACACCCTTCATCCTCTTTTTTTGCCCTTCCGGAGCGCAAATTCAAAAGGCTTGATGCACCCGTCCAAAAGGCTTGAATGCCTCCGTCAAAAGGCTTGAACCACCCGTCCAAAAGGCTTGATGCACCCGTCCAAAAGGCTTGAATGCCTCCGTCAAAAGGCTTGAACCACCCGTCCAAAAGGCTTGAATGCCTCCGTCAAAAGGTTTGAACCACCCGTCCAAAAGGCTTGAACGCCGCGCAAAAACAAAGGAAACCGTGCGGTATTTTGTCCAAATTCCCGCAGTGTTTTGCCTGAATCCCCGCCCGCCGGACCACCCCCGCGGGCGTCAAGCGCAAAAAGGCTTCACGCGCCGGCGCAACGCTTCCATGAAGGTCTTGCCCGGGCGCGACAGCGACGTATTCCGCCGCGTCACGGTCCCGACGTGGATGGTGTGGGGATAGTTGAGCGGAACGGCCACGACATCCGGGCCGTTCAACGCCCGGGATACCGCGTTGGACGCGACCGTATAGCCGTTCAGCCCCAGAATCAGATTCGTCATCGTCGCACGGTCGCGGACGCGGATGTTCTTCTTGCGGTCGATCGCCGGCATGACTTCCTCGGCGAAATAGAGCGAATTGTTCTCTCCCTGCTCGAAGGAGAGGAAGGGATAGTCGTCCAGATCCTTCGGTTCCACCGCGGCGCATTTGGCGAACGGGTGCTTCTTGCCCACGAAAACGTGCGGCTTGCAGACGAACAGTTCGGTGAAAACGAGGTCTTCCTTGCGAAAGATCTGGTTGAGCGGCTTGGAATTGCGGTCCGACAAGTACAGGACGCCGATTTCGCTTTTGTGCCGCGACACGTCGTCGATGATTTCGCTCGTCACCGTCTCGCGCAACGTGAAATCGTACGCGTCCGCCGGATTCGCCTTGACGACTTCCATAAACGCTTCCACAACAAAGGCGTAATGCTGCGTCGAAACGGCGAATTGGGGGAGCCGGACGGCCTTGCCGCCGTACTTGGACTGGATTGAGGCGACATCGTCCAGAATCTGCCGCGCCGAAGCGAGAAATTCCTCCCCTTCGCGCGTCACGGTCATGCCGCGCGAAGAGCGCGCGAATATCGCCACGCGCAACTCTTCCTCCAGTTCACGGATGCTTTCCGTCAACGTGGGCTGGGTGACGAAAAGACGGCGCGAAGCCTCCCCGAGGCTCCCGTAGCGCGCGATCGCGTCGGCGTAGCGCAATTGTTGCAAAGTCATAGCGGAGAGGCTCCTTTCCGGATGGAATCGCCGACGGCTACACGCCGAACGCGGCTTCCGAGCGAGCAGATGATGTCGTAGGCGTGCGTTCCTTTCAGCGCCGCCCAATCGTCGGGCGTGATGGCGTCTTCGCCGCATGAACCGAAGCAAATCACTTCGTCGCCGGGCGCCACGGCGTCCACGCCGGATACGTCCACCGTCGTGTAGTCCATGGAAATGCGTCCGATGATCGGGCAGCGCCTGCCGCCGATGAAGACGCTCCCCCGGTTGGAAAGCGCCAGAGGAAGTCCGTCGGCATACCCGGCCGATATGGTGGCCACGCGCGTCGGTTCGGGCAGGCACCAGGTGCGCCCGTAGCCGAGCGTCGTCCCCGCCGGCAGGTCCCGGACCTGCGCCACGCGCGTCTTCAGCGTCAAAACCGGCTCGACCTCGAGCGCCCGGCGGCCGTTCGGGTCGAAACTGCCGTGCAGATTGATGCCCGTGCGCACCAGATTGAACGGCGGCTGGGCGGTTTGCGGATAGTTGTTGATGGCGTCGCTCGCCGCCATGTGCACCCAGCGGAAACGGAAGCCTTCCGCTTCCGCCGCGCGGACGAACGCGGCAAACCGCGCGATTTGCCGCGCCGTATACGGGTCCTTGGGGTCGTACGCCATCGGACAGTGCGTGAAAACGCCCTCGCAGGAGAGCCCCGGCAGGGCGGCAATCTCGCGCAGAACGGGAAGCGCCCCGTCCAGGAGAATCCCCAGCCGTCCCATGCCCGAATCGATCTTGACGTGCACGCGCGCCGTTTTGCGCGTCGCAACCGCCGCGGCGCTGACTAGACGCGCTTCCGCAAGGTCGATGACGGGCAGGACGACATCCGCTTCCACCATTGACGGAATCTCGTCGGGCAGGACGGACGAGAGGATCTGCACGTCCTTCGCCACGCCCAGCTTCTTCAGTTCCGCCTTCAGTTCCAGCGCCTCGTAGGGCTCGGCGACACCGAATCCGGCACACCCGGTCCGCGCCAGGGCGCGCGCGTAGTTCGCGACGCCCAAACCGTAGGCGTTCGCCTTGAGGACGCACAAAACGCGCGCCGGGGCGACTTTCCGGGCAATGCGATCGAAATTGCGCGCGAGGGCGTCCAGGTCGATTTCCACCCACACGCGAGGCTTGAGCGGGGGCAGGAACATCACTTCTTCTCCTCGCCGGACGGCGTGTTCCCGGTCGGGATGGACCAGGTGCGCCCGCACATGTGGCAGGTAATGTCGATTTTGGGCGGCAGGCTCGCGCGCTCCTCCGGGGAGAGGGCCGCCAACGCGGCCAAAGCCCGTTCGGGCGAGCAACGGCAACCGAACTGCAGAGGCGACACGGTCTTCAAGACCGCTTGCGCCAGTCCGAGGCGCGAAAGGATCGTGCGGGGCGCGACTTGAAGGGACCCCTTCCCGTCCGTGCCGCGCGGATCCAGCTTCGTCACGTCCAAAGCCGAATCGGGCAAGGCTTCCACCAAAACGCCGCGCGCGGCGATGGACGAGACGGCGTCGTCCACTGACGCTTCCAGATAAATGCGGGCGCGGCGCTGGAGGGAGGTGGCGTAATAGTCGTCGAGGGAGTCCGCCAAACCCCGGGAGAGGATGCGCCCCGGCACCGAACGCGTCACTTGCAGGCGAACGTTCCCCAGGACCTTCTGGGCCGAAAAGGGCGCAATCCCGTCGAAATCGTCCAGGATCTTCTTCTCGGTGTAGCCCCGCAAGTCGCCGTTCGCGGCGCATTCCACCGTCAGCCCGCCGAGCGGACCCGTGCATTTCGTCTGCAGGATGACCGTTTCGCCGGGTTCGGAGGTCTCCGACCCGAGAAGCGCCGCGGCGGCCAGTCCGCGCGCCAAAGCCGTGGCCGCGGTGGGGCCGCACAAATGTCCGCGCGCCAAGGCGAGCGCGGCGTCCGACACGTCCACAATCGTCACGGAAACTTTCGCCGCCGAATCATACCAGACTTCACGTTCATTCTTCATGGCAACCTCTCCTTAAAAAGCGTACTGCACGCCTGCCGACAACGCGTAAACCATTCCCGGGGACGAATCGAGCCCCAGCGTGGCCTGCGCATCAAAACGGACGGACCACCAATCGTCCAAATGATAGAAAAGCCCTATCCCGCCTGTCGGGCCTACCGTGCCGTCTATCCAACCCGTGGCGCCGAATGTAAAGAAGGGATCCGCCTTCTCGTAGCCCCACCAGTGCCAAAGCCCCTGAAGGCCGAGCCCGGCCACGTTCTCCAGTGCCGCGGCGCAGGCCTCGACCGCGAGAAAATCGTCCACGTAATACCCCAGGCGAAACGCCGCGCCGCCCAGACGGCGCATATCCACGCCGCCTTGCGGAAGAACCAGCGTCCCGCCGACGCTCCCGTAGGCGCGCTCCCAATCTTCTTCCTCCTGCGCCTGCGCCGCAAGCGGCGCCCAAGCCAGAAGAAGCGCCGCGACGCCCGGAACCAGCCCCTTCAGCCAGCCGAGTTCCCGCCGACGCATGCGGGCATAGTCCGCCGGACTCTGGTCGTCCGCGCCCGAGAGGTGGTCCATCCCATGCGCGATATAGAGGAGGAGTTCCTTCGCCGGAGACCATCCGCGGCGTTTGGGGGCGGCTTGGCGGGCGCGCTCGACGTTCACGTAAAGTTCGCCGTAGACCCCGGGCGGTTCGGGCGGCAAGGCGTCGTAGCGCTGGGTAATGACGTCCGTCGCGCCTTCGACGCCCAATATGCCGCGGTGCACTTCGTCGCTTTCGGCGTCATTCTGCAGAATAACCGTGACTTCGCGGAAAATCTGCCGCGCCCGCGCCGCGGAACGTGCGGCGAAACAGGCGGCAGCCTCCTTCAATTTGGGGCGCGCCAGCCCGAAATCCCGCGGCAATTCGCCCTCGATTGCTATCTTCACGCCCATCGCCCCTCAATCCTTCCGTTCGATGTTGGCGCCCAGCGCGCGCAACTGGCGGTCGACCGCCACATAGCCGCGGTCGATGCGCTCCGCATTCAGTATGGTGGAAGTCCCCTTGGCCGCCAGCGCGGCTATGACGAGCGAAATGCCGGCGCGGATGTCGGGCGAGGACACCGTTTCGCCATAGAGAGGCGAAGGTCCCGTCACGACCACCCGGTGGGGGTCGCACTGCACGATCTTCGCGCCCATCTGCTTGAGATGGTCCACAAAATAGAGTCGCGACTCGAACATCTTCTCGAAAAACAGACACGTGCCGCGCGCCTGCGTCGCCAGCACGATCAAGACGGAAAGCATGTCCGACGGGAATGCCGGCCAGGTTCCGTCCGAGACGGAAGGTATCGTATCGCCCAGGTCGTAGCGCATCCGGAGCCGTTTCTTCGGCACGTAGCGCAGGGTATGCGCCTTGGCGTCGATCGTCCAGGTGACGCCGAAACGGCGGAAGGCGCCTTCCAGCACCGCGAACGGTTCCGGATCGACGTTCGTCAACTGCAGTTCGCCGCCCGTGACCGCCGCCGCGGCGATGTAGCTGCCCGCCTCGATGTAGTCGCACCCGACGCGCGCGGTGCACCCTTTCAGCGCGTCCACACCTTCCACGATCAGACGGTTCGTCCCCTCGCCTTCGATATGCGCACCCATGGCTTTCAACTGCCGCGCCAAGTCGACGACATGCGGTTCGCAGGCGGCATTGTATATTTCCGTCCGCCCTTTGGCCAAAACGCTCGCCATCAGAAGGTTCTCCGTCGCCGTGACGCTCGCCTCGTCGAGGAGAATGTGCGCTCCCTGCAAGGCGCCCTTGAACCGCAACGTCTTGCGCCCGGCCACCGTCTTCGCGCCCAGTGCCTTGAAACCGGCGAAATGCGTATCGAGCCGCCGGTGCCCTATCGCGTCCCCCCCGGGGGGCGGGAAAGACGCGCGCCCCGTGCGCGCCAGGAGAGGTCCGGCGAAAAGGAAACTTGTGCGCGTCTGGGCGGCAAGTTCGCGGGAAATCCGCACGGAGCGGATCTTCGGCGTCACGAGCGTGACCGTCCCGGCGGCGGGATCGCGCACGATCTGCGCGCCGAACGTCTTCGCGGCGTCCAGCATGCTCGCCACGTCGGCGATGTCCGGCACATTCTCGAGCGTCACCGGTTCGGACGTCAAAAGCGCCGCGGCGATCATGGGCAGCGCGGCGTTTTTGTTCCCGGAGACGGCGTGCACGCCCGAAATCACGCGCCCCCCCTGTATGACGAGGGAACTCATGTCAAGACAGCGCGTCCAGTTTCTTCGTCTCGCCGAAAACAATCAGCTTGTCGTCGCCGCGCAGGATGTCCGTCGCCTGCGGAATGATGATTTTGCGCGGTTTGGCCGGATCCTTGTCCGCCCGGCGCACGCAAAGCACGGTGATGCCCGTCGTCTGGCGCAGATTCGCCTCGGCGAGCGACTTGCCGCGCACCTTTTCCGGCACGGAAATCTCCGCGATGGAATAGCCGTCCGAAACTTCCAGAAAGTCCACGACATTGTGGTTGGCGATGGCGCGCGCCAGACGGTGCGCACTGTCCCGGTCGGGGTAGATGACGCTGTCCGCGCCGATGCGGCGCAGGATCTTGCCGTGCAATTCGCTTGTCGCCTTCGCGATCACGTTCGGTATGCCCAATTCCTTGCAGTTGGCCGTCGCCATCATGGAAGCTTCGATATTGCTGCCTATTGCGACAACCACGAGATCGCATTCGCCGAACCCGGCTTCCTCCAGCGCGCGCGGCTGGGTCGCATCCCCCTGCAAGGCCGTCGCGAACTCGCTCGCCGTCTGCATGGCCGGCCGTTGCCGGTCGATCAGCAGAACCTCCAGCCCCGCGTTCGCCAACGATTCCGCCAACGAAAGCCCGAAACGTCCTGCACCGATAATCCCGATTCGCTTCATGTCATTCCCGTATCCGGTCGAGGGCGGCGCCGATTTCGCCGGCGCGGTTGCTGCCGCCTTCGCGTTCGATGATATAGTTGCCCTTGTAGCCTAGTTTCTCGAGTTCGGCGATAAAGGCGCGTCCGCCGACTTCGCCCTCGCCCCAGACGACTTCCGTTCCCCAGGTGCCGGGCTTCTGGGTCACGACCGCATCCTTTACATGGACCTGCTTGATCCACGGATACAGCGTCTTGACCGCGTCCATCGGACGCCCTTTAGCGTAAAGGATCATGTTCGCCGGGTCGAAGTTGATGCCGACGCCCGGGACCTTCTTCATGAACGCCGCGAGATCGTCCGCCGTCTCCTGCCCCGATTCCAGAAGCAGTTCAACCCCGTATTTCGCCGCCTCGTCGCGCATCCAGGTGACGCGTTCCACATACTTCTTGTAGGCAACCGGGTCTTTTTCGTCCAGAAAGCCGGCGTGCAGCGACATGTACTTGCCCCCGAGGTCCTTCGTCAGCCGCGCACCCGCCGTGACCAGCTTCTTGTTCGCCTCCCAGGTCGCGTCCGGCACGATCCCGCCCGTCCGGCGGATAGAGTCCAGCGTCGAATAGTCCTCCCCGATGGTGCCGATCATGGTGCTCATGAGGACCCACTTGCCCGAACGGATCTGTTCCTTGACGAACGCGAGCGTCTCGGCGGATTCCGCCGCGCCATGCCGTCCGTCCGGATGCAAAAACGGCCCCAACGCGAGATGGATGCCCTTCACGCCGTCCGCGGACATCTCCCGGGCCACCTGCCGCAGCGGCAGTTGCCAGCTCCAGCTGCATACGCCCACCCGGTTGGACGCGATGACGACCGTCTCCGCCGCGGTCGCTTTGCACGGAAGGCACGCGCACGGCGAAGTCCGGAAGCCCGCACAGCCGGCGAGCGCGACAAACAGGCCGATAACGGCAGATTTGAACCATTTTTGCATGTATTTACTCCCTTATTACACGTTTATTCCGCTATCGGACGCGGCAGTTTGATTTTCTGTCCAACCCAAAGTTTCTCCAGCCTTTTGACGGGTTTGCCGTTCAGCGCGGCCAGTTCCGCCACCGTCGACCCGCATGCCCGGGCAATCCGCGTCAGATTGTCCCCCTGTCGCACCTCATAGAGGACGGGGCCCGCCGCCGGAGATTCCGCCGCGGGCGCGGCAACTTGGGTCTCTGTTGCGCCGGAACCGCCACCCGGTTCCGGCGCAACGGCATCGCCGTTCCGGCGAGACGGCATCACCGTTCCGGCGGAACGGCCACCCGGTTCCGGCGCAACGTCCCCGGCGACCTGTTCGGGAGGCACCACCTCTTCCTCGGGAGGGGTTGTCCCGCCACCCGACGTGAGCGCGAGCAAGCCCAAGATGACGGCGTGGATCAGCAGACTGCCGCCGATCGCCACGCCCCAAATCGAAACTTTGTCCTGCGGATTCGCCATGATCAGCTTACTTGTTGAAGCCCTTTTCAGTCAAAAATTCCCAATAACGGTCCAGATACGTGTAGCTGCCCGTGCCGGGGGTCGCCTTGTCCATGAAGCAGTGGTTGCGCAAGGCGAGGGTATGGAGTTCGCCCTGGATGCCCATGCGGCGGAGCTGCTCCCACGTTTTGACGGAATTCATCGTCGCCCAGACATCCGCGTCGCCATGGATGAACAGAATCGGCGGCGTATCCAGATCGAAGGCGAATTCCGGCACCAGCCGGTCCTCGTCGCCGTTGCCGCCGTTGGTGTTGCACTCTTCCGCACCGTCCGTCAGCGCATAGGCCGGATAGATCGCAATCGCCCACTGCACCGCGAGCGGCTGCTTGTCGATGTCGTCGATCGGATTGTACGCGTGGGTCTTCGAGGTTGTCGCACCCATAAGCGTAAGGTGTCCGCCCGCCGAGCAGCCCGTGATGCCGATACGGTTCGGGTCGAGCCCCCGTTCCGCCGCGCCGGCCCGCACCAGGCGGATGGCGCGCTGCAGATCCTGCCACGCCGTCGTATGCTTCGCGAGTCCCACCGGACGCGGCGTGCGGTACTTCAGGGTGACGACCGTCATGCCCTTCTCGTTCAAATACCGGCGCACCGGCGCCACTTCAAAGCTGTTCGGATCGTTCCCCATGTACGAGCCGCCCGAATAGGCGATCTGAATCGCCTTCGTCTTCAGCGTCTTCGGGATGTGCCACTCGATATAGGGCTTGCACTGCTTGGCGGACGCGTTCGGCATCTTGCCTTCCGGCCAGACCGGGATCTTTCCGCTGTGGGTCGCCGCCTTGTCCGCCGCGGTATAGCGCGTCATGACGCGGACTTCCGCCGCGGGTTTGCCCAGGAATCCCATCTGGCGCATGAACTCCAGCGCGCGTTCCGTCCCCCACACGCCATGCCACTTATCCGGGTACAGGTGCACTTCTGCCGGGATCTTCATGCGGCGAAGCTGCCGGTAGACCTGCGTGGAAGCGAGCGGCGAATACACGTCTACTCCGCCATGCGACAGCCACATCGGGCAGGTCTTCGCGTCGAACTTGAAGGCGGAATCCAGCTTCACGTCCGGCTGGTCGCCCATGCGGGAGTTCGGGATGCCGTAGCCGTCCGTCAAGCCGTAGGCGAGGGAATGCGTGCACGCCCAGTTGATATGGCAGGGAATCTCGTCCAATTCATCCACCTTGGCGTAGGCGGGCGTCTGGGAACTCGTCGCCAGAAGCGTCGCCAGGTGCGACCCGGCGGACTGCCCCATGACGCCAATCCGTTCGGGGTCGATGCCGCGCTTTTTCGCCTCGTTCCGGACCAGTCGGACGGCGCGCTGGCCGTCTTCCCACGCCGTCTGGTAGATCGGCAGCCCTTTCGGACGCGGCGAACGGTAGACGAGATTCACGCACTGGATGCCCGCTTCCGTCAGCATTTTCGTCCAATTCTGGATATGCCCCACGTCGCACAGGCACTCGTATGCGCCGCCGGAAAGGAGAATCATGCACGCCCCGGTGCGCTTTTCCGCCGCCGGCGGGTCGAACCACTCCAAATACGGTGCACGGTGTTCGTCTGCCTTGAAGCCGGGTTTGCCCGCTTCGTCCGTCATCGCGGCGATTTGATGGGGTTGGGCGTCCGGCATCTTGCCCGCCGGCCACAGATAGACCTTTTCGCCGGCAAAGAGCATCGCAAATGCGAAGATTGCCGTGCAACAGATGGTTATGCGCTTCATGACTGTTCGGTTCTCCTTCTCTTTATTGTCAAACTACCTTTAGAGCACGCGGTTGTCGATGAGCCGCGTCTTGCCGCAATACGCCGCGAGCAGGACGACCGTGCCCGGCGCCGTCTCCTTTACCGGATCCAGCGTCTCGCCGTCCGCGAACTCCACGTAATCCGGCTTCAGGCCCGCCTTTTCCAGCATCTCCCAGATGCGCGCCTGTTCCGCGGCGGCCTGCCGACCCACCGTAACGGACGCCAGCGCCCGGGAAAGGGCGAGCGCCCGTTCCTTCTCCTCCGCCGAAAGGTAAGTATTCCGGGACGAGCGCGCCAATCCCGAGGGTTCCCGCACGATCGGCGCGGTGACGATGTCGAGGTCGAAGTTCAAATCGCGCACCATCCGGCGGATGACCTGAACCTGCTGGTAGTCTTTCTGACCGAACACCGCGAAGGTCGGGTGCGCCAGGTTGAAGAGTTTGGCCACGACCGTGCACACGCCGCGGAAGTGTCCCGGACGCCGCGCGCCGCAATACCCTTTGGAAACGTCGTCTTCCGTGATGTAGACCGAGTGGCGCTTCAGGTACATGTTCGCCGGCGTCGGGAAGAATATCGCCGTCGCCCCGGCCGCGCGGCACTGGGCGAGATCCGCCTCTTCGTCCCGCGGATACGTCGCGTAGTCCTCGTTCGGACCGAACTGCACCGGATTCACGAAGACGCTGACGACGATTTCGTCCGCCCCGCGCGCCTTCGCCGCGGCAATCAGGCTCATGTGCCCCTCGTGGAGGTACCCCATCGTCGGCACGAGGGCGATTGTGGCGCCCTCCAGCCGGCGGGTACGCGTCCATTCCTGCAATTCGGCGGGTTCACGGAAAATTCTCATGTGCGCAGTCCTTTCAATAGCGCGATCTCTTCCTTATAACCCTGGAGGTCGCAAGGGGTTTCCAGATAAAACGGCAAATCGCGCAGGGCCGGATGGTTGATGACGCGCGCGAGCGCCTCCAAGCCGATCTTGCCCTTCCCGATCCGCGCATGGCGGTCTTTGTGGCTCCCGCACCCGTTCATGGAATCGTTCAGGTGGATGCCTTTGAGGCGCGAAAGACCGATTTCCGCGTCGAATTTCTTGATGACGCCGTCCAAATCGTCCACAATGTCATAGCCCGCGTCCCACACGTGGCAGGTGTCGAGGCAGACGCCCAGGGGCGCCGCGCGTCCGAGTTTCGCGTCCGTCGCGTCGATGATAGTCCGCAATTCGCCGAATGTGCGACCGATTTCCGTCCCCTTGCCCGCCATGGTCTCGAGGAGGACGCACGAAGGCGCGGCGACTTCCCGGCGCGCGAAAAGCCGCGCCAGATTGGTCGCGATGAGTTCGATGCCGGCTTCCACGCCCTGTCCGACGTGGGAACCGGGGTGGAAGTTGTAGAGCGCCCCCGGCGTTTCGGCCAGCCGCGCCAGATCGTCCAGCATGATGTCCTCGGCGAAAGTCCGCAGATGCGCACTCGCCGCGGCGGAATTGAGCGTGTAGGGCGCATGCGCCATGATGGGACCGATCCCGTAGGCCGCGGCATATTCGTTGAACGCGGCGACGTCCGCCTTGTCCAGCGGTTTCGCCGCGCCGCCGCGCGGATTCCGGGTAAAGAACTGGAAGACATTGGCCCCAATCGAGACGGCTGTCTGGCCCATGGCCAGATACCCTCCCGAGCTGGAGAGATGACATCCTATCTTCATCGTTTCAGTCTTGTGCATACTATCTCGCATTCAACTGTGGATATTATACCATACATTTCCCTTTACCGCCATACCCATTGAAGAAATAGGAATGAACTTGCATGAACGGGTTCTCCTTCGCAAACGCTTCATGCTAGACCGCGGGGAATACCGGTTCAACCTATTCCGCGGACGATAAGCGTTCAAACGCTCCGCCCGGCAGTCCCCCAGCGTTCCATCCACAACGCCGCACCGTAAAATCAAACATCCCGCATCCAGGGAAGCGAAAGCAAAAGCTGGACGACAAACAACCGACAGCAAAACATACCAGGAATCAGCGGCTTTGGATTGGTGCTCGGGGCGGGACTCGAACCCGCAAGGAGTTACCCATATGCACCTCAAGCATACGTGTCTGCCAATTTCACCACCCGAGCAAGGTGGGTTCTTTGATCCGGTGCTTGAGAAAACAGTAAAGTCTGTGCGAAGCGCAGTGTAAGTTCTCCGTC
>ERZ808246.1094-NODE-1094-length-20418-cov-5.273830_pt1 | contig 20418 bp, 20 predicted proteins | sample MGYA00521083_ERZ808246 | MGnify/ENA primary metagenome ERZ808246 (study PRJEB31516, sample SAMN03275577) | gut metagenome | biome: mammalia-associated habitat; material: feces | host: Papio cynocephalus | place: Kenya | collected 2012-07-07 ... | reverse complement strand
ATGCACGGTTCTTGAAGGGGAAAGTGGGGGCAACCCCACGGACCTACTTAGAAAGTAAATGAATCATAGTGATAACCAACTTAAAATTCATCAGACGCTATGGCAAAGTTATTTTTCAATACACGTGACGAACTCACCGTCATCGACTCCGAGGAGATTGCGGTGGTGCAGGCCAACGGCAATTATTCGAAGGTGCTGACCATCTATCGTCGGGAAATCATGCTGACTTCCGGCATTTCCAAGGTGGAACAGGTACTCAAGAATCTCAAGGAGAAAAAGTCGAAATTCGTCAGAGTGGGCAGAAGCTTGATAGTCAACCATTCCTTCTTGCAGAAAATCGACTTGATGAAGCAGGTGATGATACTTTCGGGAAAAGGAAATGAGATTAAAGTCAACGTGTCCAAGAAGACCCTAAAAATCTACAAGGACGCTATTGCTAAAAGTATAAAAATCAAAAACAATGAAACAGTTCATATTGGGAACGGAGGGAAATCAACCCTTTGAAATTAAGCAGACGGGTGTGAGTCATCAGCATGCTCGTGTCACGATAGATGACGATGGTGTATGGACGTTGGAGGATCTGAACTCCACCAATGGCACCTTTATCCGCGATGAAAACGGAGATATGCGCCGAGTGGGAACTATGGTGATTACACCCATGACCTTTATCTGTCTGGGACCCAGCAACGCCAATGGTTGCTCTTTTTATGCCATCCACTTGCAAAACAAGAATTTCGTGGAGGAGTTCCAGTACCTCAATGAGTTGGAGGATGAGTTTGATGCCAAGGCGGAGAGTTCCGAGACCATGGCGAAGCGAATGAGGATGCTGATAGCCTCAGCCTCGTTGATAGCGTTGGTGGGTTCGTTTGTCGTGCAGCATGGACCTTTGCAGTTGATGCTCCTTCGCTTGGGTTCTGCTGTGTCCTTGCTGAGCACCATCTTCTTCAATCCTGGGGAAAAGAAGAAGAAACTGCAAGAGGAAAGGGAAAAATTCCATGCTTGCCCTAATCCGAAGTGTGCCAACATATTGAAGAGCCGTGACATCAGAATGATGCAATGCTCCAAGTGCAAATGTGGATAGTTTCTGGTCCTACTTGATGGAATGACATCGTCGTATGATATATATGTCGTATGATTTATATAATGTACTATATATATAATAATGTGTAACAATAAAAATGATATACAATGAAAAAGATTTCTCTGCTTTTGTTGACCATTTTGTTTTTTCTCGTTCAGGTCAACGCACAGCGCACCTATGCTTTGATGGCAGGTGTGAGCAACTATAACGACAAGGAGGTGAACTTGGCGAATACGACCAAGGACGTGAAAGAGATGCAATCTGTATGGAAGCAGCAAGGGGCGGTCGTGGCGACCCTTACCAGCAAATATGCCACACCCGAGAATATCATGAAGAAGTTGGATGCCATAGTCAAGCTTGCCAAGGCTGAGGACAAGATTGTCTTCTTTTTCTCAGGACATGGCACGGCGGGCAGCATCGTGGGATATGGCCCGATGCTCTTGCCTTACAAGGAAATCGTGAAGAAACTCTCCACGGCGCGAACTCAAAATATCTTTTGTTTTGTCGATGCCTGCAAGTCGGGCAGCGTGACCGATGATGCTGGCTCTAACTACAGTTGGGGACAGGTGACTGGCAATAAGATAACCTTTATGATGGCAAGCCGTGCTAATGAACTTTCCTGGGAAAATCAATGGTTAGGCAATGGCTTTTTCTCGCAAGCCGTCCTCAAGGGGCTTCGTGGTAAGGCAGATACCAATGGCGACCGAAAAGTTACCATCGCCGAACTATATAAATATGTATATGCCGATGTAACTGAAAGAACCAAGAACAGCGAAGCACCGCAACATCCGCAGCTCATCGGTCCGAAGAGCCATTTCAATGTGGTTCTCACCAAATGGTAAACTCGATTGAGGTAAAAACTTGGTAAAATAGCAAGTCGTCAGTGAAACGATACTGTTCGTCAATTAATCCCTGTCTGTTCGTGTAAGACGCATCTTGGAAGCATATAACATAGCCGAAAAATGTCTATCTTTGCAAAAGTAAAAACTTTTAAATAACAAGATTATGGATACAAAGAAATTTAACGCCAATGGTCAAGGTAAGGCCAAGGCTGGTAGAAACAATACGAGAGTGACTTTAACCGCAGCAGGTTTGGCTGCTGCCGCCGCTGCTGGAGCTGGCGCAGGCCATATCTTCTCTGGTAATGGCAATGAGGTGGAGCCTGAGAAACCAACGGATGAGGTGACTGATGACAAGGTGAAGCCTACCGAGGAAAACAAGGAGAACGAAACGGCACAGGAAAACGCACAGGAAAATTTTGGGACAACTGCGACTTCTTCTGCACCCCAAGACAATATCTCCCAGCCACAGCCTACCACAGGCAATGGCACAAACTCTGGTACATCCACTCAGCCAGGTTCTCCAACCCAACCACAAAATCCAAGTCATCCTCAAGAGCCTACTCATCCTACGGGAGGTGATACTCCTCAGGAAGTAGCTGAGCAGATAGCCCATGCCGAGGAAATTGACAAGGATGACATCGATGCTCCTGCCATCGTTGAGATAGATGGCTTTACCACGGCTTATGACCAGGCTGGCAATGAGTTTGAGGCAGTGATGGCTCATACCCCTGATGGCGTACCCGTCATGTTGGTAGATACGGATGGCGATGGCGTTTATGAGGGAGTCTTTGATACGAATGGAAATTTCGTTGCCCAGGCAGATGCAAACCTCACACATAGCGACATGGAGGCGATGATGGACCAAACAGGTGGTTTCTTGGCTCTCAACGAGCATGACAAAACCAATGCTACAGAAGACCCTACCAATGATATCATCGACACGGAGACTGGCACGCATCCTGAAATGGCGATGAGCGAGCATCCTACTGATGAACCAAATCCTGTGGGTGATACAGGCGTACAACCAGAACAACCTGCCGTCGCCCAGCAAGAAGAGCCTAGTGCCGATGAAATCGACAATCTCTTGGCAGAACTTCTCGGACCTGGCACAGATGGTGACAGCAAGGGTGTAAGCGAGGAAGTGCTGGTAGATGAATATGAGGATAGCGATACTGTTGACGATGCGGAAGACTCGGAAGATTCAGACGATGACTCCGATGACGATTCAGATGATGATGACGATACTTCTGACTCTGACGATGATATGTAACGCCTAAAAGACGATGACTATGAATGCAGAAAATCCAAATCAAAAGAAGACGGTGAGCCTCTTGGGACAACCCGAGAAGGCTCCCGGAGATAACCGGGTTTATGTCATCAGGCAGCGAGCTAAGATTGGTATGCTCTACAAGATGGTCTGCCCAGAGTGTGGTTTCAGCATGGTCAAGAAAGTTGTAAAGGAAGGTCGCCAACGCTGGGATTGCCCGCAATGCAAGGCGATTGTCGGTTTTGCTGCTGTCGCTAATTCATCTAAATCTGCTCCTAAGTCACAGGAAAATCCTTCTGTTGGAAAAACACAGGTAGAAAAGGCTCAAGAGGAGAAGGAATGTCAGGAGAAGGCAAGGCAGAACCGAGATAAACAGGTGAAAGAGGAAGCACCGAGGAAGCCCACGACAAAGTTGGACAAGAGCGCACAGCAGAGTTTGGGTGAACTCGTTTGGGGCAGTTTCTTCTCTCGCAAGCATTTCGCCCTTCGTCCCGGTTCTATCATGATTGGCAGGAAAGACAGTCTGGAGCCTTCCGAACTCCAACTCAACGATAGCTATGCGAGCCGTCGCTCCGTGCTTCTCGATGTGATACCAAGCGACAAGGGCTACTTGTTTAAGATGACGGTGAGGAATGCGTCCAACCCGGTGTATGTCAATAGTTCGGAAATCGCTGTCAACAACAGTGTCTATCTGAATTTTGATGATGTCATCATCATTGGAAAGACCAAACTTACATTTAAGAAATTGAAGAAGTGATGAATATCAAATTGTCGCAGGCCTATTCGTTCTGCCAGATAGGAGAGCGAAGAGACCAGGAGGATGCTCGTTATCCCGACCAGGATGTCATCAGCAGGCAACAACGTTTTTTTGTCGTCTGCGATGGTGTGGGTGGAAGCGAGAAGGGTGAGGTGGCAAGCTCTACGGTTTGCCAGTCGTTTGCTGATTCCTTGGAACATCTGGACTTGGAGACCATGGATTTTGGTCAACAGGAATTTACACAGGTTCTTGGTGCAGCTTACGAGGCTCTCGATGCTCAGGCAGGCAGAGCCTCACAAGATATGGGTACAACGATGACTTTCGTCTGTTTTCATCAAGGTGGCTGCATGATGGCACACATCGGGGATAGCCGTATCTACCAAGTGCGACCGGGGCAAGGCATCGTTTACCGTTCGGAAGACCATTCCCTGGTCAACTCCATGGTGCGTGCAGGCATCATCTCGCCAGAACAGGGCATCGACCATCCGCAGAACAATGTCATCACTCGATGTATGGAACCGAAAGACCCTGACAGAGACCGCTGCATGGCGACGGTGGTCAGCACGAGGGATGTCCGACAGGGAGATTACTTCCTCTTGTGTACCGATGGTGTGTTGCATCAGGTGAAAGACGACCAGTTGGAAGCTATCTTGCTGAGCGGAAAGAGCGACCAGGAGAAATGCGATGTGTTGGCGACGCTGTGCGAGACTTCCTCGGACAACAACACGGCGATATTGGTTCATGTGGCAAGCGTGGAGGGAAGCGAACCGCAGGAAGAAGGATTTTGTGAGAGCAGCAGAACCCGTATTCTCGCTCGCAACCATTACTCGACCGCCGAGGTTTCTCCAGAGGAACATTCTCCAGCAGGATTTTGGGAGTGGATCAAACGGAAAATAATCCATTTTTATTGTTGAATCGCTTTGAAAAATCTTAATGGTTGAATCTCTTTGAAAGTTTTCGACCGTACGGTTGAAATAGACCAATACGCCCCGAAGGGGCAGAAGCACCAAGCCTAGGGCAACGCCCTAGGTAATATGCAAGCAAGAATGTCGCCCTGAAAGGGCAAAAGCTTTCAAAATTAGAATAAAATGAAGGATTCATAGAATATTAATAATTAAATGTTTGAGATTATGAGAATGAAACTAAACGCAATATTGTTTTTGTCCTTGGCATTGTCTCCACTTTCTTATGTGGAGGCCGCTAGTGTCGCTAGCTACTCCCTTGCTCCGAAAGCAAAGGCGAAGAAGGATAGCGTGGAAATCGTCAAGGAGAAAGCCAACAAGGGTGACGCAATCGCCCAGAACCTCTTGGGTGTGTGGTATTATACTGGCAAGAATGTGAAACAAGATTATAAGGTGGCTCTCGACTGGTGGGCGAAGAGTGCCAAGCAAAACAATCCTGATGGCATCGGCAACATGGCGATGTGCTACCAACTAGGCAACGGTATCAAGAAAGATTCCGTGATGGCGATGACGCTCTATAAGTCTGCCATCAAGAAGGGCAATGCCAGCATCATTCCGCAACACGAGATAATCGTCAAGAACTCGGGGAGTCTTTTTAGCGCGCGCCTCTTGATGGACTGCTACCAGAATGGCATTGGCGTGAAGCGTGACCTGAAGAAGGTGGAGACCTATCAGGAGGTACTTGCCAAGTCAGGGGATGTGGATGCCCAGTTCGCCTTGGCATTGAAATACTTGAACAGCAAGCGTTCCGAACAGGCTGCCAAATACTTTGAGCTCGCTGCCAAGAAGGGCAAGAAGGAGGCCATTTTTTACCAAGGTCTCCTCTTGTTTAACGGCATGGGCGTACAACAGGACAAGGCGAAGGGTCTTGCCTTGATGACCCAGGCGGCTGAGCGAAATATGCCTGCCGCACAATATCAGGTGGGTCGTGTCTATTACGAGGGTGACGGCGTGGCAAAGGACATCACCAAGGCTCAGAAGTATTTGAGTGCAACCGCTGGCAAGAATAAGAACGCAGCTTGGTTGCTCGGTTTGTGCTATCTGAATGGTCAGACTCCCAACCTCTATCTGGCAACCCAATGGATTTCGGAAGCTGCCAAGGGACATGAGAAAGACATCAATGCCTTGTTGGCTGACTCTAAGCAGAAGATGTTCTACGATTATCTGGCAGGACTGAAGAAGTTCTATCTCGACAAGGACTTTGAGGCAGCCATCAAGCTCTTCAAGAACGTGGAGAAGTTGGGTGGCGCAGAAGGCATCACCATGCAGGCTACTTCCATGGCGCACAAAGACAACAAGAAGCGTAACACCAAGAAGGCCGTAAGTCTCTATCAGAAGGCATTGGAGAAGGGGAGCGTTGCCGCAGCCTACTATCTCTCTTCGATGTATGAGACGGGCGAGGGCATGAAGGCTGCCGACAAGGAGCAGGCTCTCAAACTCTTGAAGCAAGCAGCCCATGGTGGCATTGCTTACGCACAGGATAAGTTGGGAGATAAATATTTTGCTGGCGAGGGTGTGGCAAAGGATTACACCGAGGCAGCCAAACTCTATCTCTTGGCTGAGGCTCAGAACCGTCTGACCTCATCTGCAGCCAAGAACCTCATCTACTGCTATGAGCGTGGTTTCAAGGTGCTTCCCGATTTGGCAGATGCCAAGCTGAGAATTGAGACGCTCAAGAAATACAAGCCAAGCAATAGTTTAATAGAGCTTTTGAAATCATTGGAAGATAAATGATGGAGGATGAGAATAGGATGAAAAATCAGCAGATAAAGGTTCATAAAATATGATTCTATGGATAAGAGCAAGACTTTACTTTCTAATAGTTCCACCTACCGCCTGAACACAGGCAAGGTGGAATATCTCTTGAAGTCCGTCCTGGGAGGTGGTGGCTTTGGCATCACCTACTTGGCGGAACGCACGGTTTATGAGGGAGCTATCCCTTATCAGCACCAATATACCATCAAGGAATTTTTTATGCCCGACATCTGCCATCGCAATGCAGACGGAAGTGTGCTGGTGGAGGATGCCGATTCGGCGAACTACAATGAGAGCCGTGCCGACTTCCTTACCGAGGCGAACCGCTTGCACAATCTCCATCACGAGGGTATCGTGCCGGTCAACGAGGTATTCGAGGCGAACAACACCGTCTATTATGTCATGCAATTTCTCGGCGAGGAAACCTTAGACCGATACGTGAAAAGACAAGGAGGGCTTTCCGAGCCTGAGGCGATGGGTATCACTCGGGAGGTGGCTGAGGCACTCGACTATCTCCACGACCAGAACATGAACCACCTCGACGTGAAGCCCGAGAACATCATGATGGTGAAGAAGGCTGACGGCATCCAGCATCCTGTGCTGATAGACTTCGGCTTGTCGCTTCACTTCAAGAAGAATGGTTCCGTGACCAACAAGAAAGCGGGTTTGGGAACATCGGACGGCTATTCTCCATTGGAGCAATATGCGGGTATCAGCAAGTTCTCGCCTACGGCAGATGTCTATGCGCTCGGTGCCACCTTATTATATATGTTGACGGGAAGGACACCTGCAAAGGCGAGCGAGATAAATCAGAAATACATCATCAACGCTTTACCTGATAATATATCTGAACGATGCAGCAGCCTCATCATTGAAGCGATGAAGAAGAATGCGGACGAGAGAATGGCAAGCATGGGTGGATTCATGAATGCCTCGTCGGGTGAAAACTCCTATCAAAACGCTTCTAATGGTAGTTCCCATCAAGGCAACAAGACCAAGAAGGTGACGAAGAAAATCAAGGATGGCGATGACCATTTGGATTATGACAATATCATAGACTGGGCGAAGAAGATAGGCATCGGCTTGGCTGTGGTGGTCGTTTTGTATCTTTCCTATCGAGTGATCAAATTTGTCATCGTACATCAGAACACAAATCAGACAGAACAAACCGACACGGACTCCACGCAAACCCCAAAGGACTCGACGGCTATCAAGCAGCAAGAGGCGAAAGACAAGAAAAACGAGAAGAATGCAGATAAGAAAAAATCTGACGATGCAAACAAGGAGGCTTCTAAGACAGATGATTCTGGTAAAACGGATAAAAAAGCGGAAAACGCAGAAATCACGAAACCTGTGAAACCGTCTCCTAGCACGCCAGCCGTAGAGCATTCCTCCTCTTACAAGGGAACCTTGGACTTGGGTTATGCCGTATGGACAGGCAATGTGAAGAATGGCAAACCAGACGGACAAGGATCCTTGCGGTTCAAACGTTCCCATCGCATTGATTCCTTCGACCCAGACGGCAACGTGGCTGAAGCTGGTGATGTAGTAAATGGCTCTTTTTCCAATGGACATTTGTATCATGGAACTTGGAAAAAAACGAGTGGCGAGGAAGTGAAACTATTAATAGGTCAATAAGATGAAAAGATTTATATCATATTATTTGTTGGGTCTGCTCCTCTTCATGGGAGTGAGGAATGCCTTTGCCTTGCAATACCAGACGGTGTTCTTGAAGAAGGCGGCGCAGAAGATGGCAGTGGATTCTATCTTGGAGGCAAAAGTTGGCAAGGCGGTCACGAAGTACTTCAACCATGATGGGCATCGCATCGTGGCGCATTATGATGGCAACGGCATCGTGGATCATCTAGGCATCGTCCTCTTCTCCAAGGAGATGAAGAAGGAACAACCATCGCTCATCTATGGCTTCTTGGAGCGTGCGTATCTCGACTATCTCTACAAGGTGTCGGAAAATGGGCTGTACTTGAACAACATCCAGTTTACTGTTGGTTCGTGGAACACCTTTGCCAAGGTAAATGAAAACACGCCTTGTGCCGTGAGCAATGGGATGGACAAGTTTTATACCGTGAAATGGGAGGATAAGGGCAAGACTATCCTCTCCGTCGCTTTCCCTGCCAACTATGAGTATTTCGCCAATGACACTCGTAGGAACTTGGAACAGCAGTTTTTCGAACTCCTTCAAGATTTCAAGGTCGGCAAAGAGATGCAGCAGGAAAAAGTTGATATCAACACTCTGGGCAAGTTCAAAGGCAAGAACTTGTATGTCAAGAAAGGCAAGTCGTATGTGATTCCTTCCATTAACTCTGATAGCTATTACCAGATGGGGGAGACATCCGAGGTGGAGGACGGCGATACCCTCTATCGCTTGGCTTGCACCCCTGTGTTCAGCCAGGAATTTCCGAAGGAGAGCTTTGCCAATCTCCTTCAGGGTAAGATAAAAGATATGCCTCTGAGTCTCGTCTTTGCCATGAGCAATCAAAAGGAGAAGAAATGCCAAGTGCAACTTTCCAATTTCTTGTCATATTGCCAAGGACAAGGTTGCAAAATCTATTTTGGTTACGAGGGCGAGGAGAAGGGCGAACTCCAGGGAACTCTGGTGATGCACAACAAGGCATCGGGTTACGACCATGTCATCTATTTCTCTGCCCCCAAGAAAATATTGGAGGGGGAGAAGGCCAGTTTGGAAGGAAAGGTTTACCTCTACACGCCATCTACCAATGTCAAGGACTTGTTTGCTGATGGCAAGGCTCCGAAGAAAAACAGGAGAAAAATCGCAGTCAGCGTGAAGTAATAGGTTAATTGATTTATTGATACGAAACATAAGTTATCATTGGTATGAAAAAACTCTCTATTTTGTTTATATTTTTGACCATGTCTTTGGGCTTGTCCGCTCAAAGCGTGGCATTTTCGTTTAAGAGCGGTATCTATCAAACTTCTGTCAAGCAGAGCATAGAGCGCAATATTTCTTCTCTCTTGACGGCGATCAACCGTGCAAACAATAGCAATGGTTCCTTGGACTTGTCTTCGGTCAACATGACTAGCAACGCCAAGTCATCGCTCAACAATCTTTGGGAAACGTTCCACTTCAAGTGCGACTACACCTCGTATTCCGAGAACTGTCTTACGGCAGTCAATGGCTATGAGGTGCGTGGCATCTCGGTGACCTTGACGAATACCGATGCTAGCTATAAGGGCGAGTTGAACAAGGAGTTGACCATCAGCGTAGCGAATGACGGTCAGTTGACAGGTGCCCACATGGCGTTGAGCAACAATGTGTATAATTATATCGTGAACAATGGTAAGGACGTGACCGATACCCGCCGCCGTATGGAAATCTTGAAGTTTGTGGAGGATTTCAGAAGCTATTACGATGAGAAGGACTTGAATGCGTTGCGAAATGTGTATAGCGACGATGCACTGATTATTACGGGCAAGGTTGTCATGCGCAAGAATATGGGCAACGACCAGGCTTCGCTCAGACCTGAGATTGTGTATAGCCGACAAAACAAGGAGCAGTATCTCAACAACTTGGCTCGCACGTTCAGAAACAACAAGTACATCAAGGTCACCTTTGACAAGATCAAGGTGAAGCGACATCCAGCCAAGGATGGTTTCTATTGTGTAACCTTGCACCAGAACTGGCAGTCGAACAATTATAGTGACGATGGTTATATCTTCCTGCTCTGGCAGTTCCCGAAGGACGGTGGCAACCCTGTGATTCATGTGAGGACTTGGCAGCCAGAAATGGTGGGTAACGAGAAACTGGATCCTAGTAAGGTGTTTGATGAGAATGATTTCTTTATAACAACAACGGAGGAAGAGAGAAAGTGATGAAAAGAATAGTATATCTCATATTCTGCTTGTCTCTTAGTCTTGGTACATATTCCCAAGAGTTGAAGGTGAAGTCTTTCACCTTGGCAAGCAATGACTTGGAGGCAAGGACTAACCCTGTTGTCGATAAGACAGACAACCCTTGTGCCTTGGTGAAAATCCCAATGGGTAATGAGATTGCCAATGTGGATGGTTTTGTCATTAGCATCAAAGACCATTATGGTGAGAAATGGGTGTATTTGACCGATGGTTCCAAAGAAATCGTGATTTTTCCGAAGCACGGCAAATCGCTAAGGGTTTATTTCCCCGACTATGGTTTCAAGGGAGGAATTAAGGGAAAATGCACGTATGTGTTGGATTGGGAAGCGGTTGTCGTCAACAAGCCTGTGGAGAATCATGTCGTTACCCATTACAATCTCGAAGCGCAGGATAAAATCAAGGTTGCCTCAGCCAATGATGACTGGAAAACGATAGAGCAAATGGCTGCATCCGGTGAAAGTATGGCTTATTTCCCTTTGGCAAAGCATTATCTTGCTGTTAAGAAATATGACATGGCTGACTCTTTTGCCCAGAAAGCTTACTCCGCTCGGGTGGATATGGACAAGGCAAAGTTGGTCATCCAATATTTGGCAAAATTGGGGTATTATGATGACAAAGAATTCCCTGCGTGTCTGAAAAATAAATGATAACTAAAAATAATATGGATATGAAACAGAGAATTTGGAAAATAGGACTTTTGATGTTCTTGTTTGGTTTATCTGTAAATCAAATTTTTGCACAGGAATGTAAAGAATTCCAATTTGAAGATAAAGGAACATATTATTTTGATGTTGGATATCTTATAGGTATTAAAGCAGAGAACCTTCAAGCGGCTATAAAGTCTTTTGAGGCATTTAGGCAAGCTGATGGGGTTAAAGTTATAAATGAATCTGATTCAACTGATGAAATTGGAAAAAAAGCTTTAGCTAGTGGTGATTATAAAAAGGCGGTGGAGTCCTTTAGTAAAGCTTATGAACTGACACAAAGTTCGGCAGCTGCAACAAATCTAGGGTATTGCTATCAATATGGTCTTGGTGTAAATAAAAATATGCAAGTAGCTGCAAAATTATATTTCATAGGCGCAAAAAAAGGTGAAGCTGTGGCTCAATTTAATCTTGCTTGTTTATATATTAGCGGAGAAGGAGTAAATAAAGATTTAGAGCAAGCGGCAGTATGGTTTGAGAAGTCAGCTAACCAAGGAAATATAAAAGCCCAATGCCGTTTAGGTGATTGCTACTGCTATGGAAGGGGCGTGCGGAGAAACTATACGGCTGCTGCACAATGGTATGAAAAAGCGGCAAAACAGGGAGATGAGGAAGCTCAAGTAAATATAGCAGAGTGTTATTTTGATGGAGCAGGAGTAGCACAAAACTATCTTGAGGCTGTCAAATGGTATGTAAAAGCAGCATATCAAGGATCTTCTACAGCTCAATATCAATTAGGATATATGTATTCAGAAGGTCTGGGTGTCACTCAAGATTATGCGGAGGCTATTAAGTGGTATAGAAGAGCAGCAGATAATGGTGTTGCCGATGCCATCTGTTGCTTGGCCAACAAGTACTATAATGGTCAAGGTGTGACACAAGACTATGGTAAGGCTTTGGAGCTATATCACAAGGCGGCAGATAAGGGTCTATATCGAGCTATGTATATGATATCAGAGTGCTATACCTATGGGCGTGGAGTCAAGAAAGACTTAAACCAAGCTAATTATTGGAAGCAGAAAGCCAAGGAGCTAGAAAGTAAGAGTAAGTGATAATATTAAAAAGTGAAATACAATGAAGAGAATACAATTATTGTTATTGGTATTAGGCTGTATGTTGAATGTGCTTGCACAGAATACATCTGAGTTCGAACAGTTGTTGAAAAAGGCTAAGGCTGGCAACGCAAAGGCGCAATATGAGTTGGGGGATTGTTATTGGTACGGCGACGATGGTGCCCTCCAAAGTTATGAACAGGCTGCCATTTGGTATGCAAAGTCTGCCAATCAAGGCTATGCGCCAGCCCAAGTGGCTTATGGATTGTGCTATGTACTTGGTAAGGGTGTACCTCCTGTGGGTTTTAGAGCCTTTGAGGAATTTGAGAAAGCAGCCAAGCAAGGTGATAGCGAAGGACAATATTATTTAGGTGGTTGCTATTTGGAAGGAAGAGGAGTCGATGTTGACCAGAAGAAAGCTTTTGAGCTTTTTGCGAAATCGGCAAAGCAAGGATACGCCGAAGCTTATACGAGCCTAGGGGAATGCTATTATTATGGAAAGGGTATCAAACGTGATTATGTTGAGGCTGTGCGTTGGTTCTTGAAAAATGCAGAAACAGAAGAACCGAGTGCTTATGCTTTGTATCATCTTTCTCGTTGCTATCGTTTTGGAAGAGGTGTCGATGTGAATCAGGAAAAGGCTGAGTATTGGCAAAACAAAGCGATTGCATACGACAGCGATGGAAGCATCATCGAGGGTATCAAGAAAATGGAAGAAGAATTGAAGAATATTCAATAAAAAATATGAAACGAGCATTATTTTTTGTACTTTGCATATTACTATGTATAGGCACATTAGCCCAAGGGCAGAAAGCCGACATTCAATTATTGCTGAAGTCTGCTGATGAGGGGGATTTCATATCAGAATTGAAAGTTGCCGATTATTATTACAAGGAAGGCAACTATGGCTTGGCTATACCTTATTTATATATGGCTTATGCTAATCGTTCTACTGCATCCTTTGAAGAGCTAGTAAATGTAAAATATTATTTCGTACATTGCATTAGCATAGCTCAACAAGGAAATGCAAAAGCCATGTGTTTGGCTGCCAAAATATTGTTGGATGAATATAGCATGATATATAGGTTAAATAATGGATTGGAAGAAGAATACCACCGATATGAAGGGCTGTATTGGGCAAAGAAAGCCTATGACAAGGGAGAACCTATGGCCAAAGAGATATTGGATGAATATGCGTCGTATGGTTATACTCCTGTAGGCAAGCCTTGTTCGGATTATTCCATCAAACAGGCCAAAAGCATCGAGCAACTGAATGATGTTACGGAGGCTTTGGTTTTTGACTATTGCGAGAAAAATATAGATAAGTCCAAATATTTTATGAAACTTTTGGATAAAATAAATAAGAAAAATAATGCTCGTGGACTTTTCTTAAACAGTGTGGTTCGTTATGACCGTGGAGTACAAACGTTAGCTGGATTTTATTATGCGGCAGAATTAGGGTATCCTCATGCTAATTATATGGTATCGCTATGCGATGCTCATGGCGTCGGTTTGAAAAACTCCAAAGATGCCAGGTTATATCTACAAAAAGCTGCCGATGAAAATGATCAAAGGGCTTTGAGTTGGTTAGGATTTTATTACTATTATGGAGAAAATTTTATGTATCATTATGAGAAAGACGAATCGAAGGCTTTGGAATGCTATAAAAAATTAGCGGATTTAGGAAATGCAGTTGGACTAGAGCATTTGGCTATGGAATATAGCAAAGGGAGGCTTCTTGAAAAGAACATGGATAAGGCTGTTGATCTGTGGAAGATAGCGGCGAAAAAAGGACATGAGGAATCGATGTATAGGTTGGCTACCTATTTTTATGAGAAGAAAAATGTTGAGGCTGTCAACTATTTGCATCAATTGGCGAACGCACCATTTGCTCCTACCAGTGCAAAAGCTTTCGCTTGTAACAAGTTGAATGCGATTTATCGCTTTGGGTATTGTGGGCAAAGTGTGAATATGGAGTTGGCAGACCAATGGCTTTCCCTTGCCATAAAATATGGGAATGATGATGCTCAGAGCGCAGAAAAACTCAGGCTTTGGTTGGAAAAATAGAAAATTTAGAAACATCGAATATTTTTTGTAAGTGAGTATGATAAGATATTTTTTTCTCGTTTTAGTGGGCGTAATCACCTCTATCGCTTCTTCTGCCCAAGAATTGAAGGTGAAGTCTTTCACTCTTGCCGCTACGGACATCAGTGCCCAGACACAACCTCGCAAGGACTTGAACGATGATCCTTGCGCCCTGGTCAAGGTGCAATTTGTAGGTGACATCTTGAATGTAAAGGGAAATGTGATATTGCCATTGCTGAAAGAAGATTATGAGACATGGGTCTATCTAACTCATGGCTCTCGTCAGATGCAAGTGACTGCCAAAAATCATCTTCCATTGATGGTGAAGTTTGCTGATTATGGCGTGGAGGGTGTTGAGAAAAATAGGACTTATGTGTTGGTGCTGAGTCAGACAACTCATTCTAATCCTTTGGCTGCTGATGTTATTACTATCCCTGTGAAAGACGGTGTCAGTATCGAAATGGTGAAGGTTGAGGCTGGAACATTCATGATGGGTGCGACTTCGGAGATGGAGAATCCTTATGATGATGAGAAACCAGTGCATCAAGTGACTTTGACAAAGGATTACTATATAGGCAAGTATGAGGTTACACAGGCATTATGGCAAGCAGTGATGGGGAGTAATCCTTCATATTTTAAGGGAAATAATCTTCCTGTAGAACAGGTAACTTGGTATGATTGCCAAGAGTTTATTTCTGTATTAGACAGTATTACAGGTCTGAATTTCCGTTTACCTACCGAGGCAGAATGGGAATACGCAGCTCGTGGTGGTAAGAAGAGTAGAGAATATATGTATAGTGGCAGTTCTAACTTGTCGGATATAGGTTGGTATAAGGAAAATAGTGGAGATAAAACTCATGCAGTAGGTACTAAGCAAGCCAATGCGTTGGGTATTTGTGATATGAGTGGTAATGTTTATGAGTTGTGCGAAGATTTGTATGGCTCTTATCCTAGTCCTGCTCAGACGAATCCTACAGATGAGTTATTGTATGTCCTTCGTGGTGGTTGCTTCCGAAGTGAAGCATGGAGTTGTCGATCTTCATGTCGCAATAATTGTCCACCTGGTTACTATAGCGAATCTATTGGATTCCGTTTAGTACTTTTCGAGTAACAAGATCTTACATTTGAGAATATCAATTATAATAATAAAATAGTTAATTATGAACAAATTTATAAAGTATCTTTTGTATGCAGGAGTAGCTATCTTCTGCTATATGTTATCCGTATCAGAACCATCTACTAAGTTGCATCCATTCGGCGATTTATGGGATAACTGTGAGAAGTGTCCTTATTGCGACCATACAGGATATTCTTCCTGGCATCTCTTTGGATTGATTAGTGAGAAGTGTAACAAATGCTTTGGCTTAGGATGGCTAACTAAGGAACGGTATAAGAAGTTGATGAATGGCGCAAGCTTTGGAAAAACAGAAGAGGAGAATGGTGATGATACGGAAGGTGATAATGACATTACACCTTCTACTGGTGGGCAAATCAATCCTATCTCCGTTTCTTCGTCCCCATCTACTACTTACGAAGACCCAACGCCAACCTCCACTCGTCGCACCTGTCCTTACTGCAATGGTACAGGTCAGGGAAATGATGAAATTATTTATGCCCCTAACTATACAGGGGAAGACAACTCTACGTATTGTGCTGAATGCGGCTCTACAGGTCCTGCGCACTCTCATGTTCACCATACGTGTCAGACCTGTTTTGGAAAGGGTTATGTAGAATAGTATCTTTATAAATACTAACAAATGAAGAGACGAATATTATTTCTCTTGCTCAGCCTGTTACTAAGTTTTGGTGCATCTGCTCAGAAACTCGCAATAGAGTCTTTCTCTCTTGCCGCCACGGACATCAGTGCCCAGACGCAGCAACGCAAGGACTTGAACGACGAGCCTTGCGCCTTGGTCAAGGTGCAGTTCGTTGGTGACATCCTTGATGTGGAAGGAAATGTCATCCAGCCATTGGCGAAGAAAGGGAACGAAACATGGGTTTATCTGACTCATGGCTCACGCCAAATGCAAGTGACTGCCAAGAATTATCTTCCCTTGATGATAAAGTTTGCTGATTATGGTGTGGCGAGTGTCGAGAAAAATAGGACTTATGTATTGGTGCTGAGCCAAGTAGGGACATCTTCGAATCAAGCCGATGTGTCTTCGACAAATTCTACATCACCAACCCCAAGGCCAACATCTCCTTCTACACCAGCATCCAATGATGTCATAACTATTCCTGTGAAAGACGGTATTAGTATCGAGATGATAAAAGTGGAGGCAGGAAGTTTCATGATGGGAGCGACTTCGGAGATGAAAGACCCTTATGATAATGAGAGACCTGTGCATCAAGTGACTTTGACCAATGACTATTATATAGGTAAGTATGAAGTGACTCAGGCTTTATGGCAAGCTGTGATGGGTAATAATCCCTCACATTTCCAGCGTAATAGTCTTTCTGCTAAAACTGATAGCTTGTGGCAAGCGTTGATGGGTTGTAAATTCTATGTAAAGAATTATCCAGTGGAAACTGTTAGTTGGAACGATTGCCAAGAGTTTATTTCTAAGTTAAATAGTTTGACAGGCAGAAAATTTCGTTTGCCAACAGAGGCAGAATGGGAATATGCCGCTCGTGGAGGCAAGAAGAGTAAGGGGTATCAGTACAGTGGCAGTTCCAAAGTCTATGATGTTGCTTGGTATAACACTTACGAGATTCATCCTGTAGGGCTGAAACAAGCAAATGAGTTAGGCATTTATGATATGACGGGTAACGTTTCTGAATGGTGTCAGGATTGGTATGGTCCTTATAGTAGTTCATCTCAGACGAATCCGACTGGTGCTAGTAGCGGGTCACAGCGAGTGTACCGTGGTGGTAGCCGGTACGACAAAGCAAGAAATTGTCGATTGTCGTGCCGTTTTGGCAGCTCGCAAGACAACTCGTACCGCAGCGATATTCTCGGTTTTCGTTTGGCACTCTCCGAGTAACGGCACTTTTCCTTTGTATTATCAATATTTTGTATAATAATCTATAAAAAATGATTGGATGTATGGAACGTTCATATAAAATACTTAATTTTGCAGTCGGAAATATTCGCAATAATTCCGACTAAAAAATAGTTAAAATTATGATGCAAGAAGCTGTAGTTAAAAAGATTAGGAACAGAATATCTCGCAGTAAATTCGGAGAGGTGTTCTTTGTGTCATCATTTTCACAATATGATACGGAATATGTCACAAAGTTATTGGCGGTATTCGAGAAAGAAGGTATTATTTCTCGAATATCAAAAGGAGTGTATATCAAGGCTCGTAAGACTCGTTTTGGCATTCTATATCCTTCTGCTTATGAGCTTGTGAGAGAAATTGCAAAGAGAGATAAAGCTATGATTATTCCTACAGGAGTTACAGCTGCAAATCAGTTGGGTTTTTCTACGCAAGTCCCGATGACAACCAGTTTTTTTACTTCAGGTTCTAGCAGGAAACTTGTCATGGGAAAGCGTGTGGTAGTTTTAAAACATGGTGCTCCACGAAACTTTGCCTTCAAAAGTGTTTTAATGCGTGACCTCATCCAGGCTCTTCGTAGTATTGGCGAGAACAATATTACTTCAGAGGTTGAGAAACGTATATCTCAACTACTAGCAGAGAATCAAGAAATTGCTCCCTTAGAGCATGACTTACTTTTAGCTCCTGTTTGGATGAGGAATATTATCAAACGTAATATGCATGATAATACTTTCCTGCAATGTCAAGCAGATAGATGAAGTATCTGCCGAAAAGGACTGGTGGGTTACAGCGGTACTTTGTGCCGTTTTTCGCACAAGCATAGGAAAATATCTTTTGTTCAAAGGTGGTACAAGCCTTAGCAAGGGATGGGATCTTATCAATCGTTTCAGTGAAGACATAGATCTTGCTCTTAGTAGAGATTTCTTTCTGGATGTAAAGAAACTCTCTTGTGCAAACTGTACTTCGAATACTCAGATACATCATTTGCGAGAGAAGGCACAAGATTATATACTTGGTGACTTTAAGGATGAGTTGAAAGCGTGCTTTAAAGCCTTCAACCTTCCTGTCATGGTCAAAGTTCTATCATGTTGGTTATGTGGACTATAATAAAGATTTGCCACAAAGTATCAAGATTGTTCCGAGCGATGAACTGATGGCAAGCTATGAGGCAGATTATAATGAAATGAGAAAAAGCTTCATCTATGGTGATTCCTTAGATTTTGCGGCACTTATGGAACGAATGGAAAAGCTTCAAGGTCGTTTTCGTAATATCTCGAATAAGTAAGAATCCGTATTTTAGACAATCATGAAACGAGTATTATTCTTTATATTTGGCATGATGTTATGCCTAAGTATTTTGGCCCAAGAGCTGAAGGTGAAGTCTTTCTCTCTTGCCGCTACGGATATCAGTGCCCAGACGCAGCAACGCAGGGACTTGAACGACGAGCCTTGCGCATTGGCCAAGGTTCAATTCGTGGGTGTCCTCCTCGATGTGGAAGGGAATGTCATCAAGCCGTTTTTCTCTAGCTTTGGCATCAGTCAGGTGGAGAAGAACAGGACTTATGTGTTGGTATTATCTAAGCCTGTCGGTCAGCATTCTTATATTGTGGCTTATGATGGGAGCGACATCTGAGATGGAGAATCCTAATAATAATGAGAAACCAGTGCATCAAGTTACCTTGACCAACGACTACTATATGTGTAAGTACGAGGTAACCCAAGTATATGGGTATGTGTTTCCCCACGCCAACTATGGAATCACACCTCGTCCAGTCGATACAGTTTCCAACCATCAAACTGTATGATAATCTTGTGCAACTGGGTGCCTTGTCGCAAAGCCTCAACCCTCGGAGCCTCAGCATACAGGTAGATTTGCTTCGTAGCATCCTCCCATTGCTGGGCTATCAGTCCCTCATGCACCTTCTTCGTCATTCCTTTCTCCTTCTTTGGAATCAGCTTAAGTTCCAAGATGTAACAGTGCTTCGTAGGATAATGGGTCAGGTCGGGCAAGAGGAAAAAGTCGCAATAGCCATGGTTCAACTCCAACTCGGGTGCCGTGTAATAGTAATTGTTGAGATTGAGATAAGCCATGAAGAACCCCTGCAAGTTGCGTTCTGCCTCGATGCCGTCACGCACCGACGAAACCTTGGCATAGCTATCTGAGAGAAAGGTCAAACCTTCCCGCCATTTGCCGTCATACGCCATGTCGTAATAGTAGTCTGTCAGCTTGTTGACGCTCAGCGTAGCTTTCTCCTCGAACATTTCCTTCAAATATCCATAATATTGCTTGCGCACATTGTTGTTAGGAATGCCAAGGATGAGTTTGTCTCCACGTGTGCCCTTGATGGTGAGCATGCCATAATAGAACAACAGGCTCGGGAATATCTCCGGGTCCGTTATCTTGTTGGCAGGGAAAGACTCCTCCAGTCGAGTGACTATCTCGCCAGTCTCGGCTATCGTCTTGATGACACCCTTTCGGTCGCCATCGAGTTTATCAAGCTGTATGAGCTTGCGCATCTTGTTGTAGTCGGTCTTCGTGTTCGGGTCAATCATCTCTTTAGGAGCCTCGCCCCTGTTCATATAGTTTCGAAGATAATAGAGTACCATGTCACAATTGAACACCTTACTCTGTGTGCGCAAAGCATCCTCCGAGAAACAATAGTTGTCATACCAAGGTTTCATCTCGTTGATGATAGCCTCGATGTCGCTGTCTGGTCGAATCATGCCGTTGTTCTTGTAGTAGGTGAACATCTCGCGCACGTCCTCGGTCGAAAAACCGAGCATCTGGTTGAACTCTGGTTTGGTGGAGATGTGCCAGCCGATATTGAAGCCACTGGTCACATCGTCGAGCGTCACAGGACTGACCCCTGTGATGAAAATGCGGTCGAAATTGCCCTTGAACTTCTTGAAGATGTCTCGATAGAAGCCTTCGGCATGCGTGATGGCCCAATACACGTCCTCGCCCTGCTCATTGAGCACGGTATTGGTGAAGTTGTCGTATTCGTCGATGATGAGGTAGGTGGAAA
>ERZ808246.1090-NODE-1090-length-20485-cov-5.660352_pt1 | contig 20485 bp, 15 predicted proteins | sample MGYA00521083_ERZ808246 | MGnify/ENA primary metagenome ERZ808246 (study PRJEB31516, sample SAMN03275577) | gut metagenome | biome: mammalia-associated habitat; material: feces | host: Papio cynocephalus | place: Kenya | collected 2012-07-07 ... | reverse complement strand
ATGACGTCAAAGCCTGGTTGCGCATACGCGGACTCATCAAGAAAATCAAGCCCGACATCCTCCACTGCCACAGTTCGAAAGCCGGCATCATCGGACGTTCGGCGGCTTTCGGCAAACACGTGCCAAAAGTGTTTTATACACCCCATGCATACGCGTTCCAGGCATGGGAGTTCTCCGAGTCGAAGAAACGCTTCTTCGCTTTTCTTGAACGCATGTGCAGCCATTTCCTGACCACGTGCACGTTCAATGTATCAAAAGGCGAGCGCGATATCGCCCTGCAAAATCAGATCGACAAGCCTGACAAGTTCAAGGTCGTGTATAACGGCATTCCTGATATCGCATTGCCTTCACGCGATGAGGCCTTGCGGATGCTGGGATTGTCCGACCTGCCGCAGGGATCCGTTGCCATCGGCTCCACCGTGCGCCTAGCCAAGCAGAAGGATCCGATGACGTTCGTCCGGATTGCCAAGACAGTGGTCGAGCATAATCCCCTCGCGCATTTCGTCTGTGTTGGAGACGGTGATCTGCAAGATGATGTGGCGCGTTTCGTCGCGGATAATGGTCTCTCCGGCAACGTGCATTTACTGGGTTACCGTGATGATGCGGAACGTATCGTCACTGCGTTCGATGTGTATCTGCTGACCTCGCTATATGAAGGTCTGCCGTATTCACTGGTCGAGGCGTTGCGTGCCGGCGTGCCCATCGTGGCCACGAATGTGACCGGCAGCAACGAAGTGGTGCGGCCTGGCGTGAACGGTTATCTTTTCAACGTCGGTGATGTGGAGGACGGTGCCCGTCAAGTGGAGCGCGTCATTTCCGAGCGTTCCCACGATGGAAAGTTCTCTCACGACGTCATCCGTAGCACGTATCTCGATAAGTTCACGTCACAGCGCATGCTCGACAGCGTGCAGGAAAGCTATCTGGGCTGAGCGACAATCGACTTCCCATCCGTTGTATAGCGCGTACTTCTCCCCCACCAACTATATAGTGGAGCTGATGCATGAGAGGGTATGAAAACCATCCGAGGGAGATATGGCTGATCAAAGAACCAGCGTGGAGAAACGCCAGCAACCAATCGTATTCTTCGTAATCCCTTGCTATAACGAGGCCGAGCAGCTTCCCATCACCGCGCCTGCGCTACAGGACAAAATCTCCGCGATGAAATCCAGCCATCTAATCGCCGAAGGTAGCCGTGTGCTGTTCGTCGATGATGGATCGAAGGATGGTACTTGGCAATACATCAAACAGCTCAACGACGAAGATCCTTCACTGTTCCACGGCGTGAAACTGGCTCACAACCGCGGGCATCAGAACGCATTGCTGGCCGGCCTGATGACGGCCTTGGAACATGGGTGCGATGCGGCGATCAGCTTGGACGCCGACTTGCAGGATGACATCAATGTATTCGACGAATTCGTCAAGCAGTACGTTTCGGGTGCGGAAATCGTATATGGCGTCCGCTCGAGCCGACGAAAGGATACTTGGTTCAAACGCAATACAGCCGAGGCGTTCTATGCGCTGAACGCTTGGATGGGAGCGGAAACCGTCCGTGACCATGCCGACTACCGGCTGATGGGACGCGCCGCCCTGCAGGCGCTTTCCGAATATGGTGAGGTCAACCTGTTCCTTCGCGGAATCGTGCCCGAACTGGGCTTCACGACCGCGGTGGTCACCTATGAACGGGGCGAGCGCGAGGCCGGCGAAAGCAAGTATCCGCTGAAGAAGATGATTAGTTTCGCGATTGAGGGCATCACGAGCTTTTCCGTCAAACCTCTTCATTTCGTCACGGGAATGGGTCTGCTGTCCATTCTTGTTGGTGTGGGCATGTTCATCTATGTGATCGTTTCCTGGGCTAGCAACAATGTGGTCTCCGGATGGGGGTCCATCATGTGCTCGTTGTGGCTGATAGGCGGATTACTCATGCTGTCCATGGGAATCATCGGCGAGTATATCGGCAAAATCTACTTGGAGACCAAGCATCGTCCGCGGTACGTCATCGAAACCGAAATATGACGTGTAGTAAATCAACCACTAAGGCCATGCTTTGGCATCAATGACAGGCGCCAAAGCGCTTGCCGTTCTTTTGAAAAGCTTGTCTCCCCCGACCACCTAAAATGAACAACAGTATAGGCGCTCAGCGCCTTACAGAGAAGAAGAAATGAGGGGCAATGATCCAAACCAAAGCAGATCTGCACCGATTCCTGTCTTTGGAAAAACGCACCTATTTATACGGCGGGCGAAGCGACACCCTTATCGCGTATCTCACCAATGATCCAAGAATGCAGGTCTGGCGGTATCAGAAGCGACTGCGCACATGCGAATATCGCTACAACAACCGGCATAAGACACCGCTGCACTATCTGATGTTTTTATGGGCGAGGAGACGAAAGAACTGCCTAGGTGGCCGTCTTGGCATTGAAATCTCCGAAAACATCTTCGACGAGGGACTTCGCATCTGCCACTACGGCAATATCGTCGTTAACGGAGACTCGCGAATCGGCAAGAACTGCGTGCTCCACGGAGCCAATTGCATCGGCAACGCGGCAACGGATCTTACCGCACCATGCCTAGGAGACAATGTCGATATTGGAGTCGGTGCGTCAATCATCGGCGGCATAACCATTGCCGATGGGACCCTGATTGGAGCGGGAGCCGTCGTCACTCGATCGGTTACGGAGAAAAACACCACCATCGCCGGTATACCGGCCAAGCCGTTGCACTGACTTACACCTCGAAAACACATGGCTTTCATCAGATCTTCAACAATTCAGTTGCGCGCACGAACACTCGTATGCGGATTAGCCAATGCCTGTCTCGCAGTCATAGCTATTTTCCTACTTGACCTTTTCTCGCCATTGCATCAGAAGAATCTGTTGCTGATGCCCGATCAGGATTTCTTCCAGCTCACCGGTAAAGTGTGGGCCGAAGGTGGCGTCCCATACCGTGATATCTGGGATCAAAAGGGACCTTTCATCTTCTTCGTCAACATGCTTGGATGGAAGCTCACTGGCAACGGGTATGGCATCGTCATCATCGAATGCGCCTTCCTGCTCGCTACGATGTGGTTCCTCTGGTTGACTATCGGCACCGTAAACAGTCATGAGCATCTTCTGACCAATCGCAAACCGACTGAATCACGCGTCACTAACATGCTTGAGCTGTGGATTTGCGTGTTTTGGATCGCAGTATGCATGCCTGGATCATGGAATATGACCGAGCTGTTCTGTCTGCCGTTCCTTGCGGCGAGCGCATGGTTATTGGCGCGCTCCCTGTTCGCGTATCAGGATTCCCCGGCGAATCGTAGCGATTGGCGCGTTCCCGTCTCGTGGGCTTATGTTCACGGATTGGCGTTCGGCGTATGTTTCATGACCCGGTTGAGCAATGCCGTGGGAGTATGCGTAGGTGTGCTGGTATTGGCCATATTGCTGATAATGCGGAAGACTTGGAAGAATCTGGGTACCTGCATTCTGGGCTTTTTGGCCGGAGTGGCAACATTCTTCGTCCCCTTCGCAGTGTATTTCGCGGCACATGGCGTATTCTATGAATTCATGTACGGCACGGTGCTGTATAACCTGCATTATGCCGGCGGATTGAGTGCTGCGTTGGGGATTCCTGGGGGTTCGACGCTTGTCTTGGTGTTCGCGGTTCCCGTCGCGATGCTACTCATGGGCATCATCCGTTCAATACGACGTAGGGCCTTCACATGCGACTCGGTTTTCCTTGTGCTCGGCTCGTTGGTATTCGCGGCCCTGTTCTTCCAGATGTTCGCCATCCCGACTGGCTCCTATCTTCATTACACGGTAATCGACGCTGTCTTTCTTCCTCTGGCGCTGGTGCCGGTTGCAAATGTTCTGCGCAATCAGCTACCCCGTGTCGTGGCGTTGACATGCGTAGCGGCCTTGCTGCTCGGCTATGCGGGGTTGCGCACCCGGCAGGTCGGGGCTTGGCCGGAATTCGACAATACGTGGGTCGCCCGATTGACGGAACAATCCCATGGCTCCATAGCGTTCTACAACATGAATGCGCTGGCGTACACGCTCAATGATGTGAAGCCCGCCTATCCTTATGCGGTTTTCCAGGACTGGCAGGCTGAATTCAGCGATGACCTACGGACCAAGATCGTTGATTCCTATGCGCAACCTCGTACCAAGATGCTTGTGGTGCAGCAGTACGGCAATCTGACGCCGGTGATTACCGACACGTTGAAAACCAAGTATCGGTTTATCCGCTCCTTTACCGACAAGGTAGGAACGTACCGCATCTATCAACGCATTCCGCATGCGGTCTGATATATCCCATTTCGATTCCAAGGAAGTACCAATGCCTGTTTCAGCAACCAAACAAACGGTTCCAACGACCGCATCGGCTAGATTCCGGCCAAGCTATGCCCGTGTGATTCCGATAGCGCTGAACTCGGTGTTCGCCGCGGTGCTTATCACGCTTACGGACATCCTCTCGCCCATCTACCCCCGTGTGTTCGAGACGTGGTATTCCGACCAGTACATCTTCGAACTCACCGGCAAAATGTGGGCCGAAGGCGGCGTACCATACGTGGACTTCTGGGATCAAAAAGGGCCGTTGATCTTCCTGTTCAACATGCTTGGCTGGAAACTTACCGGATCCTCATTGGGCATTTTCCTGCTCACCATCGTCTGGGCCGCCATCACCGTGAATATGCTGTATCTGCTCGCCCGTGAATTCGCTCCCCAGCGTCACGGCACAGCTACAGCTGTGGTGATAGCTTGGATTTCCGCGGTATGGATCGGCATCCTTTGCGTTCCTTCCTGGAATCTAATCGAGCCTCTCTGCCTGCCGTTCCTCGCCGTTTCCTTGTTGATTGCCGTACGCTGGTTTAAGCAGCGCGACAGTGGTTCCGAAGTTGCGGTGCCTTGGTGGCATCCCTTCGTGTATGGACTGTCATTCAGCGCCTGCCTGTTGTCCCGTCTGACCAACGCATTGTCCGTATGCGTCTGCGTATTGGTCATCACCGTCATGCTTCTTCAACGGAAGCAGTGGATGGTTCTGCTCAAATGCGCCTTGTCGTTCATCGCCGGTGTTGTGTTGCCGCTGATTCCGTTCTGCGTGTATTTCGCAGCGCATTATGCACTCTATGATTTCGTGTACGGCACGGTACTGTTCAACATCAACTATGCGGGGAATTCCGAGAGTCTGTTCTCCGCTCAATTCAACACCATTGTGCTCATACTGTGCCTGCCCTGCGCAATGATTCTCGTGTCCGTGGCGCATATGCTGCTTGAGCGCCGCAGCAGTCCTCTTGACTGGACGGTGGCGATATCCGGCGTTATGTTCCTTGCCCTGTTCTTCAATGTCAACCCGTATCAGCATTATGCCGCGGTGGCGGCCATCTTCCTGCCGATTCTTCTGGGCGGTGTCTGCCAGTACGTCTGTCAACACATTCACATTCGCTGGCAGACCTTGGCCGTGCTGTGGTTGATTTTGGCTCTGTTGTGCGGATATCAGGCCAAAGTGGACAACAAGCTCATTTGGTCTGAGCCGGTATATGACGAACCTGAATTGGAACAGGTTATCCAAGAGGCTCATGGTGACGTAGTGCTCTACAACGTGCTCGTCGGCGCGTATCTGCAATACGATCTGAAACCGATGTACCGATTCGCATGGCTTCAGGATTGGGAGGCGTCATTCAGCGACAGTTATACGAACCTGCTGCGCGACGAGTTCGCCACCGCCCGTGCGAAATACATCGTGGTGCAACCGTATTACACGTTGCCGAAGCCGGCCATCACCCGTATTCTTCACGACCGGTATAAGCCCATACGCACCATTACCGTGGAAGGGATGGACACCATTGTCTATGAACGTCGCTAACGCTAAATCCGATAACATTTATTTCTCTTCTCCCCGGCATAGCGCCCCTCAGCCGAGCCGCGTCACACGTGTCATTCCAGTGGTACTTACTGTGATGTTCATTGTATATTCCGCGCTGACATTGGCGATGATACCGCTGCACGAACCGTGGCGCGATGAGTCGCAGGCATGGCTCATTTCCCGTGATGCATCACTGGGAGACCTGTTCGGCAGCATACTGTGTGAAGAGGGACATCCGGCGCTCTGGTTTCTGATTCTGATGCCATTCGCCAAAATGGGAGCGCCCTACGTCACGATGCAAATCATCAGTGCCGTATTCATGATTGCGGCACTGGCCATCCTATATGTGTCCGACATTCCGATGGCAGTCAAATTGATTGTTCCCGTCACCTGCCTATTCGTGTATGAGATTCCCACAATCGCCCGCTCCTACAGCGTGCTGGCTCTGCTGTGTGCCTTGATCATTGCGGATTATCCTCATCGGGGCAAACATCCCTACCGGTATGCGCTGTGGCTGGCTTTACTCTTCCAAACCCATGTGTGGGCTTTCGGCTTTGCCGGGGGCATGCTCATCATTTGGCTATATGACATGATTCGCAACCACAATCTGCACGCAAGGAAAAATTACACCGCCCTTCTGCTGCCCTTGTTGAGCGCCCTGCTGGCAGCAATCGAGTTGTTCCCCAACGGCAGCAATTCCCCACAGGTCACTCCTCTGGCAAACTGGTATCTGTCCAGGGAAGGGCTGATTTGCATTGTGCTGTTCATCATTGCATCCAGCGCGGGCGCAGCGTTCGTGTCCCTGTGCACGGTGGGATGGGTCACCGTGGTGATCAACCTTGTCTATTTCGGGATCAACACCCAGAAAAATTGCGCCTTGCTTTGGATGCTGGCAGCCGTGGCTTTGACGCTGATGCTTCATGATGTCCGGGGCAAAGCCGCCAGTAACAACCGCGTTCAGCGGGCCATCGTCATTGGCGTGGCTGTAGCGCTGATGCTTACTTTGGCGCCAAAGACACGCGTCACGTGGAGGGAAGCTCTGCAGGATGCCCGTTCCACTACCTCGATAGGAGCGCAATTCGCCCATACGCTTGCCGATGACATCAAGTCGACGGGAAGCGATGTCATCGTGCCGGTACGGGATGCCACCTCGGTATATGCGGTAAGCAATTCGCTACCATATCTGGACGCCAACATCCGCATGTGGAATCCTTTCACCCACACCTATCTGAATTACGTCGACCAGCAATACCGCAGCCTCATCGCCACCACCGATAAGCCAAGCCTCCGCTCCAGCGATCTGCCGAAGCACGTAGATACCACAAACATGCTTTTCGTGGATTGCACTGGCACTAGTGGCACCGGCCAGCCGGACATACTCAGCCACAATCCTCAATACCGTAGAATCAGCCGAACCAGCAGCGCATCGGCGTATAACGACAGATTGAGCCCTGATACCGTTGGCATAAGCTGCAGCGTATACCAACATAATTGATTCCCCATAGCAATTCATATGAATAAGAACAAGCAATTCATCATCAACCTGATTGCCTCATTAGTGAGCTTTGCCGTCAATATGGGCATCGGTTTTGCCATCACACCATTCATCGTTGGAAGAGTGGGGGCTGAAGCATATGGCTTTGCGGGTTTGGCTAACACGATGGTAGGATATGCGACGCTGTTCACCATAGCCTTGAACTCCGTCGCGGGACGGTTCATCACCGTGGCCTATCATCAGGGAGATAAGCGTAAGGCCGATACCTATTTCTCTTCGACCCTTGCTGCGAATCTTGTCATGACGCTGATTTTGACGGTGGTGGCCGTTCCTCTTATCATCAATCTCGAGCACGTCATCCGTATTTCACCCCATTTGGTGACCGACGTCAAATGGTTGTTTGGCTTCGTCTACCTTAATTTCGTCGTCGCCACGATGTCTTCCGTGCTGTCTGTGGCGACATTCATCAAGAATAAGCTATATCTATCCAGTTTGGCCAATATCGCGTTCTCCATGGTTAGAATCATCGTCATGGTGGTGTGTTTCACTGTATTTCCCACCTACGTGATGTTTGTCGGCTTGGCCACTTGTCTTGCGCAAATCACTTTGGCCGTATTGAACTATCTGTTCACTATTCGTCTTACTCCCGAGTTACACATCGACAGAAAAGCCGTCTCATTGCGCGCCACATGGACGATGCTGTCCAGTGGCATCTGGAATACCGTAATCAAATTGCAGCAGATTCTGCAGAATGGTCTTAGCCTGCTCATTGCGAATCTTGCCATTAGCCCGCTGCATATGGGTTATTTGTCCATCGCTCAAGTCGTTCCTAACGCTTTAGTGAATCTCATAGGCACCATTTCCGGCCTGTTTTCCCCCGAGCAGACCAGGCTCTACGCCCAAAAGAATCACGATGCACTTCTGAGCGAACTCAAAGCTGGAATGCGTATCACGGGATTGTTCACAAACATCATCGTGGTGACATTACTAGTCAATGGTTCGGCATTCATTGCCCTATGGCAGCCCGGACAAAATACTCGCATGATTTATCTGTTGATGATGCTGACCATGAGCGGCTTCTTTTTCACTGGAATAGCGAGTACGTTACAAGCAGTGCCCCTGCTGGTGAACAGATTGCGCAACTATTCGCTCAGCTGGCTGGCATGCGGCATTATTTCGCTTGCCTCAACGCTCGTCTGCGTCAAATTCTCCAATTGGGGCATCTATGCTGTTGCCGCAATCCCACAGTTCGTCGATATTCTCGCGAACATCACTTTCGTACCTATATATGCAGCTCTCTGCCTTCGTCTGCCGTGGTCACGATTCTATCCTGTATACGCGCAATACCTTATATCCACTGCACTGGCGGCAGCCCTTGGCGCACTGGCTAATACGATGCTGAATATTCCACAGACCAATTGGATTGGGCTGCTGGCATCATGCACAATAACTGCATTGTTGACATTCGCATCAGACATGCTTCTGCTGCTCGGGAAAAAGGAAAGAACAATGATTCTGAGCAAACTGGCACATAGGGCTTTGATTTAATATCACCTTTGCTCATGCACAACACATGAAACTCGAATAAAGCCCATCGACAATCTGCAAACCCGTTTAACGTCTGAAAGGACTCATCGCCCATGTGGCTGTATTCCATATTGGTACTGATTTTTGTGGTCATGCTGGTTTCCAGCGTACATGCGCGAAAGCATAGCTCTGATGCATTCATGTCCAAAGCACAGACCACGTCGCTTCGTGGTTTGGCGATTCTCATCGTAGTCATTCACCACCTTGGTCAGCGCCTTGACTCCGCATTACCATTGATGCTCTACCTCATGAACTTCTTCATAGGCTATCTGGCCGTAGGATTATTCTTCTTCCTTTCAGGCTATGGCAACATGTTGTCGATATCTCATATGCGACGGTCTTTCACAGGGAAAATGACGTGGATCGCCAAACGTGTCATCGGTCTACTGCTGATTTTCTACGTCGCGGAAGCCATGGCCTTGATTTGCGACTTGTTAAGCAACCAGCCCATCGTTCCCAACTTATGGGGCCTCATCACGCTTTCTTTGTCCGGCTGGGATACATGGTATATCAAAATACAACTGCTACTCTATGTACTGCTTTTCATCGCTTGGCTGCCTGACAAACTGGCTGCGGATGCCCGACTGATATTGCTTACCATTCTCGCAGTCATAGCCGTTATCGTCATGAGACAGTGCGGCCTATCTGAATATTGGTGGAACACTTTGCTGTGCTTCCCCGCCGGCGCACTTCTCGCTCAATACCGTCAGACGTCCGAACAGCTGCTACAGCGCTACTGGGCATGGGTGGGCTGTGCGTCCACAGTGCTCTTTATGCCTGCGTTCCTGCTGAATTATCGAGGTCAGGTCCTTGCTGGCATCCCCGCGGCGCTGCTCTTCTGCTGTGCCGTAATCTCCTGGAATTTCAAGCTTCGTATCTCAAGTAAGCCTTTAATATGGCTGGGCACCATTTCCTTTGAGATATTCCTTACTCACTCCCTCCTGCTGAAAACCTTGGTACTAGTCAATGTCTGGTCCCTTCCAACGACCCATGCGATGGTGCTTCTACTGATTGGCACATTGATTCTGTCGCCAGCGAATAAAGCCATCACCGACCGAATCAAAGCACTGATACCGGTATTCGATGTCAATGCCGCATCGAGAAAGAAGAACCATGAAGAATAAACAGCGAATCCGGCGCGACATCCTGTCGGCGATCACCACGCATCGTGTATTCTGCTGTGCAACCGTGGCGTTTCTTCTCATATGGTGTGTACTGCTGATTGTTTCTCCAACCCTTTCATTTGCCGTCCAATTTCTTGGATTATACGGCTTCTGGATAGTCTGCATCGGCATTCTACGGCTTACGTCGCTTTGGACGGCGATACGGTCTCTGCGCGCCAAGAGTGTCACAGCGCTTGCTGCAACGTCCGTCGCAGCGATTGCGTTTTACGCCTGGTATTTCTCGTTGTACCGTTATTACCCCACGTGGGATCGGATCAATTATTGGTCCATGACGCTCCGTTTCAACGCGGATATCTCCACGTCCCTTGTGCACACGGTAAAAGACGTCTACTGGTCCATCAATAATTCCGATTACAACGACCTACTTTGCTGGGTCGCAGCATTACCTACACGGTTTGCACCGCAATGGGCAGCAACTTTCTTCGTTCTTACGATACTATTCCTGCTGCCGGCAAGTTTCATCATCGCCATGTTCGTGTACAAGCATGCGAAGGCAACCTCACAGCGTCAGACGATGATCCTCGTCACAGTCTATGCCGCCATCCTCTGTCTTCCCGCATTCGTACGTCCTGTGCTCATCGGGTACGATGACGTTGTCGTCCTGCTGCTGTTCGTCATCGTATTAGCTGGCGTATTTGATCCCCATATTCTTCATTCGGCATCGCTTCATGTGATGCTTGGCATCGGATTGGCAGGAACGTTCCTGCTCCGTCGTTGGTTTATCTATGCTTGTTTAGGGCTGGCCGTCGCCGCAATCATATATTGGGGGTGCAAAATCGCGCTCACTGCTGCAAACGGCCGACGTGCTCTGCTTTTCTCTTTGATCCGTGCCATGCTGACCATAGGAATCACGACGATGGTCTGTCTGCTTCCGTTCCCCGGATTCATTCGGAGGTCCCTGTTCGGAAATCAATCCGTCGCGTACAAGGCATGGACGGTGTTCACTTCCTACCAAGCAAAGCTCGTCAATATCGGCCAGACCATTGGATGGCTATGGCTGGCAATCGCCATTACGGGACTAGCAGTCACAATATTCATGGGCTTCCGTCATCATGAGCCACGTCTGCTTCAGCAAGCGTCGCTGCAAGGTGCCATGTTGATTGGTGCCGCTGTCGGAGCATTGCTGTTCTGGCAAATCCAGGATTTCAGCCCACAGCATTGGTACATCGTCTGTGTGTTCATCATCGTCTCTTACTGTCTGCCGCTTGTTTCCTGGATCAGTGCCGTCCGAGGAAACGTAACCAGTCGTATAGCATCCGCCGTCGTCGTGCTGGTTTCCCTCATCGGACTTTGCCATGGCATTGGCGCATTCACATTCCCAAAGCATGTGGATCACGCATTGGCGCAGGTCACCGGCACAACCATCACCTCTCCCACTAGAAGCAACGATCTCGCTGAGAAACGAAAGTTGGTTTCCTATCTCCAGCAGCAGACCAAGGGCAAACAATTGGTGTATTTCGCCGCTGCCAGCGACGATCTTAACTCAACGTTACCGATGTCAACATGTCTGCCGGAATGCTCCCTATCGCCATTCCCTGTGGCCAGTGCCGATGTTGATTCCTATAGCGGTTTCAACATGCAGTTTTTCGATGCACAATATGTCGTGACTTCGCGACCAGCGTCGTTGCATATGAATCCGAGCAACGAGCAGATTGTCACAACACTGAATAGAACCGTGCAAGATCCTGACAGCATTGTGGGCAGGCACTATACCAAGATGAAGGCATTCACGCTCGATCACGGAGTGACGGCAATCGTATATGCCCGCACTTCCGAATATTCACGTGCCGATATACGTCAAATAGGGAAAATCATCGGCAACCTGGATTCACCTTCCCGGGCACTGTTCAAGAGGCAATTCCGAGAGTATCTTGCGTCCGAGGAGCATTGAGGCTTGTAATCACAAATGCTTGGCTTTTTTCAGCACCCATTCCGTAAGGAAGGGAGCGAACCACAGGCCGAAGAACTGCATTCGCCGCTTGACGAATAAGAATGACCCGGCGGAGAGCGGCACGTGCCTTAGCTGTGCGAAAATCTCACCGAGCCTGGCATGAATCGCCCGATTCGACCAGTCCAGTCCGGATGCGAAATCGAGATCCTCGATGAACTTGTCGAAGGTCAAAGCCGCGCATTGCCGATAGTTTTTGGCCACGCAGTACTTCAACCGTTTCGCCAAGGCCTCCAAGCGGTCAAGGTTCCTGATGCCGAAGCCGCTATGCGTGATGCTGCTATTCGTGGAAACATAGTGGTAGAGCCCATCCGGCAATACATTGATGTTCTTGCACCGATCCACCACTTGGTGCAGCACATATTCATCCTCGTGGATGCGCCCGACCGGGAAACGCAGTCGATTCCAGATCGAAGCCGCATACAGCTTGTTCCAAGCAACCACCAGCCGCCAATCCAATAAGGCACGGCGCAAATATTCCTCAGAAGATACAGCAACCTGTTTCTCCGCAATCGGTTCGCTTCCCTGCTGCGCCTTTCCATCGGAATCCTCGCAGACGATGGAACATACGGACATGTCAGCACCGGCGATACCGGCATACAGTCTCTCCACGTAATCCGGTTCCACGTAATCATCGCTGTCCACGAACGCGACGAAATCACCATGCACGGCATTCAAGCCGGCGTTCCTAGCATCAGACAAGCCACCATTGGGTTTGTGAATCACCCGGATACGATCATCCCGCTCTGCCCATTCATTACACAGCCGCGGACAGCCATCTGAGGAGCCATCGTCGACAAGGATTATCTCAAGATGCCGATAGGTTTGTTCCGCTATGCTGCGAACACAACGGTCCAGCGACTGCTCCACGTTATACACGGGCACGATGACGCTGATCAACGGTTGTTCGTTCATGTTTCCACCCACCTGCTTCCATGCGCCAGCTCAACAATCTCTGATTATCTTAGAAAAGAGTATGGGCTTTGTCAGTAAATCACCGTAGATTTTCAATATGGGCTATTTGCATCCGCTCATCACTGCCGAGAAAATCGATAAACGACCGTCCTTTTCAAAAGAGAGCCGCTTTGGCACGGATAAATAGTACTATCTCATTTCAGCAACGCTAATGCCATAGAAGAAGAGAGCCACTCCGTGTGAGAGATTTCTTACACACTGTGGGCAGAGATAGGAGGAATGATATTATGGGGTCTTCGCGGCGCATCGCGTGGGTGGACTATGCCAAAGGCATCGCCATAATCGGCGTTTTCATATTGCACAGCAACGCTCCTGAAGCCATAATCCACACGGTAGACGCATTCTGCATGCCCCTGTTTTTCGTACTTTCCGGCTTTGTCTTTTCAATCCGCAGGTATTCCTCATTCCGGCCTTTCCTATGGAACAAGTTCCGGACGTTGATCTCCCCAGGAATTTTCTTCGCCGTTGTTCCATTCGTCATCGAACGTGTCATCGGAATGTTCTCCGGCAACACATGGACGGCAAAGGCCTACGCGGAATGGATACTAGGCATTGCCGTCAATCTTCGTGGTCGTGAGGGCTTCGGCAACATCCCCTGGTTCCTTACTTGCCTGTTCGTGGTCGAGATCGGCGGATATATCCTGCTGCGTTTGTCCAAACGCTTCTCCCTTCCCGAATGGGCCTTCATCGGGGTAGGTGCCGCAAGCATACTCATCGGCTACCTGTATAGCTCATTCATTCATATTGTCCTGCCATGGGGAGTAGATATCGCCCTGTCGATGTTCGGCTTTTTCGTTTTCGGATATGTGATGCGCATCCATCAGGAAACGATAGAACGTGTGACGCATCCTCTCACTGCCGTCATCGCGGTGGCGCTACTAGTAGTGGCGACCATGCTAAACGCAAGGCAGCCAGTCAATGTGTATATGAACACGTACGGCAACATCGGCTGTTATCTGATTGGAGCGTTTGCCGGCATATGGACCATACTCGCGGTATGCATCAGTCTGAATCATGTTCCGTCCCGCGGCTTTCTCCTTTCGGCACTCACCTATTGCGGTCGTAATACCCTAGTGTTCTATTGCGTGAACGCACCCGTCTATGGCACTCTGATTCCATTCGTTTTGGGAATGGTCGGACTTGATATTGACGGCGGCTCCATAGCAAATCAACTGTTGTGCATGTTTGGCGCGATTGTCATCAATCTGTTCATTTGCTCCGCCGTAGCGGAAATCATGAATCGGTGGATGCCCGGGGTTCTCGGAAGGAGTCATGATTCCGCACCTTCAGCGAAACGCCGGTGACACAAACTACAAGTTGTTTTGCGCCAGCTTCGGCGAGAATCTGATGAGAGACGTCCAAACCCGGTTAAACCAGCGATTCTCATGTCCCGGCCTGTTGACGGTCAGATCGAACAGTTTTCGCCGAATCATATCAATCACGACAATAAACAGGTACAGCAACGCGACACACGCGAAATGGGCAATGAACAGCAGCCACGGCTGATTGCTCAATCCGGAACCGATGAGGATATGGGATAATATATTCTGCCACAGCGGGAAAATCCCCCAATTCAGATGAACCAGATAAACAGCCAATGTGGATTTGGCGACAGCGTTTATCACACGGCTGTAACGCGGTTTTGCCTGTGTAGCCAGCAGAATGATCCCTAGAGCCGCACACATCGAAGGCAGATACCAAGGATCAACTCCATAAGTGAATGACCCAACGACTACCTTTCGTATCGCATAACACGCAGAGGAAACGAACAGCCCGCCAAGCGTCAACGACCATGCCACAAAACGAGATCGCTCCCAATCCGACCGATACCAGCGCAAATATGCCATGGGAATATACAAATAGAAGAACATGAATACTGACAGATCCATGCCCTTGGATACATATGGCAAAATGCCCCACGTCACTATGCCAAGAATCGCGATGAAACCATGTCCAGCTCGCCCAATGGCTCTCAGACCTCTATTAAGCCATGGACAAATCAATACAAAAACGACATAGGCAGTCGGATACCACCACAGCCCCGTGAGGACCGGTAATACAGATACAACCCCGAGATGCAGCCAGGATCCCATCGAGTGGAATATCGGATACCCGGAAAGGAACAGCATGGTGCAGACACCGAATAGTCCTAGGGAATAGAACAGCAGCTGCTGTTCCAATTTCCAAGCCCTATGACATGACTTGTGGAAATCCGGTGACTCGTTGCACATGAACCATGCGGTGATACCAAAGAATAGGTTATCGCCGATTCCTCCCCAATCGGCAATCAGTCCGCTGAGGAAAGGATAGTCAGCTTCTTTCAGATGTGGCAGGCAATACTGATAGATGCGTCCACATGATAATCAGTATGGAAAGAATACGAAGTAGCTCGATATTCGAATTGCGGCTTTTGGCCATGGTCGACCCTCCTAATCGTCCGTCATGCATAAATGGTCTTCTAGGAAGACCACGACGTTTGCAATTACTAGCGGTCATTTCTTATAGACCGCGTGGCACACTCCAACCCATTCATAGACTATCCCCGTCTGTGAAGGCATGGAATCATATGTGAAGCTTTGAGGCAATCATACCGAAGAAGCGCTTACGCTCGTTCTTGTCGAAAATCACCATGATGTTGGCGGCACCCGCAATGCAGCTACATATGACGGCCGCAACAAGGAACATGAACCACGTTCCGGTTCCATGCACTATGACTCGATAACACAGGCACACCAAAGTCATTGCCACGGTGCAGACCACCCCTCGTACTATGGGAGCGTATACCAAAGAAACAGGCATATGCAGACATCGGGATGCGTATATAGGTGTGAACACAAGATTCCGGATGATGGAGATGACCAAAGCCACCACGGGTACCGCCCAAATGCCCATAGAAGTCGTTTTCATGAGCGCGATGGCGGCAACAGTGTTGACGATTCCCAAAATGAACAGCACCACCGCGGGAGTGCGCAGCTTATTCGTTACCGTGAAGATGTTGTACACCACTTCGGTGCAACAGCTGATGGCTAGAGGAATAAGAGTGAGTACGGAAAGCCAATGCAGCATGTCCGCATCCTGAGACGGGACCCATAAGTGAAAGAAGTCCTTTCCGAATACCAGCAGGAAGCCAATCGGAAAAGAGCACAGGAATCCCATGCTACGTATGGAATACGAAAGAGTACTGGTCAGCTTCTCTTTTTGCTGTTTCGCATAGTAAATCGTCAGCTGCGGGACGAATACGCCGACAAGCATCGTTATGACGGAGAGGATGAAGTTGGGCACGGTCTTCGATACCGAATACTGTCCCGTCGCCACACTGCCGGCAAACAGATTGGCCAGAAAAAGATCGAGCGTGGTCAGCATGATATTGCTGGCCTGATTGAAGGAATTCCAGATTCCGGATGACAGCATCTCCTTGATGGCGCTCCACGTGCTTTTACGGAGGTCCGGATGGATATCCGGCATCAGCTTGTGTGTGTAGTAGAAATTCGCCGAGACAAGGTACACACCAACTAGCAGCACGGTTGCATTGAGAAAATAAATCTTCGCTGGTAGCAAGGAGAACAGTGCAATCAGCACCACTGCACGCAGGACATTGCCTTCTATGTTGCGCTTAGCGTTAATATCCAGCCTGTTGGTGACATAGTAAACACTTCCGAACGCCGAAGTCGCCAAAGTAAGCAGCATGTTAGCGAACGCGAAACCGAAGGTCAGCTCAACATCAGGCAGAAGATCATCAGGAACGTTGATGATATGTTTGATGTTCAACGTCACCAGAATTGACGGGATGAGCAATGCCAACGAGACGACCAAATTCGACACCAGGGCCGAATTGAAGAAGACTTCCGCTCTATCCGGTCTGCCCTTGTTGTATTCCACGGAGACAAACCTCGACGTCATCGAATACACAGCCACGGAGACTATGTTCGCGTATCCGACGAAATTGGTGGCGATCGGAATATAACTGTATGCTTCACTGCCTAATGAATTCACGATATAAGGCGTCAGAATGAAGTTGACGCCGAATTGCACCGCAAACGCTATGGCCGTCGCGATGAGATTCACCAGTAGTCTTTTTTGTTCCTTCAATATACCCGCACCTCAACGTATGCCCGCTGCAGAAAGGACACGCTCTCCCACTGCCGCAGGGTATCTCATAACCGGCCGTTCAGGCCTCGTAATCAACCAATCAGCAAAACCTTATATCCAGCCAACACTTCACGGTACTCCCGGCCGGATAAGGAGGACAGAGGAATGGCAAACAAGTGTTTTCTCAGCGTACGTTTTACAGCCTTCTTCACTTGGTCATAGCCTTCGAATCTCTTATGCCGTATAAGCCTGTTTATCTTAGTCGCTTCCACGACGCTGGAATAATGGGTAAATCTGTAGTACTCCGGCATATTGAGACGCACGCATTCGTTCCTCAGTTCGAGGGCCTCCAAGCGTCCCATCAAGGATTTCGTCTGCAATTGATGGACCGCTGATGATTCACGAACCCGATAGTGATAGCCGGCATTCTTGACCTTTACCACCTTCGGATGGTCGAAAACGATTTGAACGAGCATAATCACGTCCTCGTTAGCAGGCACATCGACGAATCTCTTACCGCGGTAACATTCTCTTTTAATCAGAGAGCTCCAAAGAACGCCCAATTGCCCACCCAACAACTGTTTTATGGTCTCAGCATCTTTCAGAACACTTGACTGCGCATCCTCATCAGCAGCCACCACCCAATCAGCGTCATAGATCTTCGCCGTTCGGTAAAGCTTTTCGAGGTAATCCTCCGAAATGGAATCGTCACTGTCAACCCATGCGATGTACTGCCCGCTGGCTTGATCCAATCCAAAATCCCTTGAACTTGAAATTCCCGCATGCTTGCGGTGGAAGCATTTGAAACGTGGATCCTCGGCGGCTTTGCGATCACATATCATTGCACTGCCATCATCTGAACCGTCATCGACCATAAGCACTTCCAAATCGCTTAAAGTCGAACGGGCGATGCTGTTCAGGCACTCATCCAAAAACTGTGCCGTTTGATATACCGGCACAATGACACTGATTATCGGATTACTCATACTGCCCCTCACCGATTGCCAAACAATTTGTGCCGAACCCGTTTGCTCCAGAATGTCACATCGCCTTTGAAGATGTTCCAACGGTGGCGTGCGATGTCTCCCTCCCTTTTCCACCGGATGTCGGCAAAATTATCTTCGGTGACCTCATCTACTTCAAGAGGTTCGAATGCTCCGGGAAGAATCTTGAACACCGTGGCGGATTCTGTCTGATCCGGAAGTCGAACGACCATATCGCGGCGTTGGAAATGCATGTACATGAGCTCCGATGCAACGAAGTGACCGAGATTCTGGATGTACCTCGTCAGGACACCATCACGCCATACATATACTGCCTTCGTGGCCTTTTCCGTACAGTATGTCGTAAGGTCGTCGTTGAACCGACTGATTTGGAACACTGATTCGCGCGCACGCGGATTGGCCGAATAGTCTTCCGTGAATATGGGGAATCCATGCTCCTTGTAAATCATGTTCACGTTGGTTGGCAAATAGCTTTCGTCAAAGGTAAAGATACGGTCGGATTGCAATACTTCCTTATAGAGCTCACGGCCGTTCAGCGGAAACATGAAACGCGTGTTGTTCTCATCGTTGTTCTTGAGGATAGAGCAATGTCCGAGTACGAAAAGCTTGTCATAGTCCTCGAGCATGGCGTCGGTGATGAACCGGTTCAGCCGACCGAACACCATGTCGCAATCACAGTACCCCCAATGCGTGTAGTCCTGCAAATACTCGGAGAACAGGTAACCATACATCGGCTTCAAATCGCATAGCTTATACGGCGCATTCAGCACAACTGGGAAATCGAACTTGCGCTGGACCCGTTCCTGCATATCGGTGAACGATTCGTAGTGCACATGCACGTTCGTTGGATAATCATATTCTGTACGATCATCGGTGAATATAAGCCAATCGTAATCCGCATTGGTAGCACATGAGTTCAGGAACAATTGGAAGTAGCTGCCAAATTTCCCGTAGTACGGAAGAATGAACGCACATTTTCTCATAGCTCCTCCTGTCTATTCTGCATGTTTTAAGTAGAATCGCTGCAGTCCCTGAGCAACATCTCGAATATCGAACCCGGCATCACGCACCGCAGCTGAGCAATCAGTTCGTGGCTCACTATCATTCAAGATAGTTCGGCATTGAACTGCCCACATATGCGCATCGTCCTGAACAGAACAGGTATGCATCAGAGACGTGACTACGGCTTCGGAAGCCATGGCCTCCTTGGAAACCAAGCAAGGCAGACCCGCGCATTGAGCTTCCATATATACCAAAGCAAGTCCTTCGAACAGTGATGGCAGCAGGAACAAATCCATAGCCTGATACAGGTCAGGCATGTCGGTACGGGCTCCCAGGAACATGACCTTGTCCGCAATGCCCAGCTCTTCCACCTTCTTACGCATCTGTTGTTCAAGTTCGCCGATGCCGACCAACATGAGCTTGGCATCCGCTTCCATACGCGAGTACTCAGCGAAGACTTCCAATAGGAACAAAGGGTTCTTCTGCTTACGGAAGCGCCCGCAGAAGCCTATGAGCTTGGTACTCTCGTCGATTCCCAATTCGGCACGCACCCGCTGACGGACTTCCTCACGGAATGCGAATTTTTCAGTGTCAATACCGTTCCTCACCCAAGAGAAAGGTTTGCCCGGGAACATGTAATCGGCGGCCTGCTGCGAACAAGCGAAATAGTGGGTCGGTGCCGTGTCAATCTGTTTCCGCACAGCACGGTCTCGATATGTCTTAATCATTGCCTTGATGCCGCTCGGCTGTGGGCCAAACTGCAATCCCGAACCAGAATTATGCGAATGCAGGATGCGCAGAGGTATTCCTGCTTCCTTGGCCACTTTAAGCGGATACGCATATGGGTAGTTGGCGTTCACGTGAATACCTGCGAATTCAGGATGCTCCCGGAGAAAACGAAGCAACTCTGAATGCGATTTGATCAACGACTCACGCTGCGAGTACATCACTCGATAGATGCGCCCGCCCATGGCAAGGATCTCATCCTCATAAGCCAGCTTGCCCTCGTTATGGGATTCAAGAAAATCGAATTGGACCTTGCTTCGATCCATATTGCGGTACACGTTCATGATGAACGCTTCGACACCGCCAAAGCCGCCAAGCATACCCCATTGAAGGACACGAATCGATTCCGTCATATCATCACACCTCTCACCGACTAACGCTGGGTCATCCGCACGTACAGTTTCGGCAGGCACGCCAGCATACGGATCTTCATCTTCTCCGCAAATCCCACGGAGGCGTCGCGGTATACGGGCTTGGCTTTCGCGGCCAGCTCCTTGCGCCAGGTCTTCAACGCTTCGGAATCCAGGTTCATCCGCGCCAGATCATAGACGATGTCGTACCGCCCCTG
>ERZ808246.1087-NODE-1087-length-20496-cov-4.105425_pt1 | contig 20496 bp, 23 predicted proteins | sample MGYA00521083_ERZ808246 | MGnify/ENA primary metagenome ERZ808246 (study PRJEB31516, sample SAMN03275577) | gut metagenome | biome: mammalia-associated habitat; material: feces | host: Papio cynocephalus | place: Kenya | collected 2012-07-07 ... | reverse complement strand
CTTCATCGGTTTTAGATAAGACGACCTCGGCATAGGCTCTAACTAATCTTAAAGCCGCACCATCTTTGTTTTCGATATCCGGCAAAGCAATATATTGGACTTTTCTAGCATAACTTCTTCCCAAAGCTCCGTAGTTATTATCCAATAGATATTGTTCAACTAGTGCCTTTCTATAAGCGGTTGGCAATAAACTTCTTTCGATATAGTCTTGATAGGTTACATATAAATTGGTGAAATATTCTTCCGCGTCTTTATATGTTTTTTCTCCATCTAGTGCTTTCTCAACAAAAGAAGTAGGCCTATTTAAATTGAATAGTTCGGCTGTTTGAGCAACAAAGAACTTTTCTTCTTTAAAAACAGATCTTTTTTGATAAGAAGAATTGGTTACGACGGAATAGAAGGAATTAAGTATTGAATCTTTTAAATGGGCAATGAATACTTTGCAATTTTCTACAGTTTCATAAATTGTGTGGATCTTGATGAAATTTGCTATCTTTGTATCATCGGATTCGATTGAGAGCAATCCTTCTTCTTTGACTGTTCCATCTTCGTTTAAGGTATCGTATAAAGAACCAAACAAAGATTTTGCATATATATATAGGATATTATCAAGAACCTTTTCTGAATTTGTGTCTCCAGCAGTCACAAGGGCTTCATAAATTTGTTGAAGGTTGTTGTTTGTAATGTTTTCGACATTAAGAATCGGCTCGTCTTGCTTAGCTTCTGGAAGTTTAGCTTCCACATCGGAACAGCCAGACAAACCTATTGTGGTGGCTGCTAGAAAGGTAAGAATAGCCTTTTTAAGAAATTTATTTTCCATCGTAGCAAGCTCCTCCCTTGGCCCAATCGCCAGTTTTTTCTTTGGCTGCATTTGAACCATATCCAATAGCGCAGGTTTCGGAAATTAAACGTTGGCTACCGTTGTCATTCATTTTTCTAGCTTCGTCTTGTTGCATTAAATATTCAGCATATGTTGTCCAAGCCTCGTCAAATGATTCTTGCTTATCTTCAACGGCTTTGACACGTTTCGATTTAATGTAATTTTTTACTAAATTGCCGATTTGTTCGTTCTTGAATGTGATTTTTTCGCTTCCATCGGCATTGGTTAATAATTCCTGGAACATATAAGTGTCCATGTTCGTGTCGTAGCCTTTGACTTTGTCTATGACTTTGTTGGCTTTATCTGCATAGTTTGATTCGGCAGAAGAGACAAATTTATTGACATAGGTAGTCTTGGCTTTGATAGAAGTCGATTCGTCTTGTTTATAAGCTGGGAAGTAAGAGTCGTTTCCAACGTTTTCGTTCGAGGATGGTAACTTTTGTGGAGTTAACATTGTCCAGTATTCAGATAAATTCGTAATATCGTCTTTGTCTTTATTGGTATTGTAGGTTTCTTCATTTATTTGGACATATTTGTTGGATTCCTTAGCAACGCCATATTTGGAAAGGGCGGAGCGGTCAACAACAATGAAATGAATGCCTTGATAAGAAGAAGTGCCAGCTCTTACCGCTAAGACAATTTGTCCCTTTTCATTTGTTAAGACGTTTTCGCTTAACGGGATTATGTCTTTTGTATCGACCTGGAATCCATCAAGGGCTTGGTATTCTGCTGAAGGGGTACCGGTTGTATTGGCTTGTCCATTCGCATCCATTTCCTTGCTCTTATAGGTATTCCATTCTTCTCCCCCGTAAGTGCCATCAAGGTAATCGTTATAATCTATCTTATTCGGAGTTATAACGGCAATTTGGTGATTATTGAAGTATTTGTTGAACAAAATATTGCGTGGATAGTAAGTCGATGAATTGGAGTTGACTTCATAGCCTAAGTCAGGTTCACCGTTATTATGTTTGGCCCAGGATACATCATCATCACCTAAAGCTACGGCGGCCCCATAAGGAATTGTTCCGATGCCACGGTTAGAGAAGAAATCGGTAACGGTTTCACTTCCTACTTTTGCATCGTCGCTTGGCAATAATGTTGCTTTGATTTCATTTGTGGCATAGTCATTTGTTTCTTTGTTATAAAGAGCATCGAAAGCATATAGACCTAATTTGAATTCTTGGACAAACTCAGTGTCTTTGTCCATGATACCCAAATCACCATATTCCTTAGCCGACCCATCATCTTCGGAAAGGTTATAGGCAATGTTGCCGAAAGTTAATCTATCGGTGGCTTTTGTTTTTCCGCTTTGGTCAGAATTATCGGCTCCGGCCAATTCTTTTATGACATCCGAAAGCTTTTGTGATTCAGAATAAGAAATAGTGGCTTGGGCATGTTCGTTGCTTGAAGCACTTCCAAGTTTTACAAGAATATGAGAAACGTGATATGGCATTTTTTCTTGTATGTAACCTTTTGTTACTGGGCCATATGTTTCTTCTGCGCCTTGCAAACCTTCCCATTTTTTACCATCGCGGATGGCGTTTAGGTTTTGCTGGGTATAGTAGTTGGTTTCGTATTTGTCTTTTTCGACTTCGTAAAGCTTTTTGTCCAAAAGTTCGTCAACATTATCAACACCTTCCCCATCAAGTAGCTTTTCAAATTCTTCTTGATAGCTTGTGCCGTTGCTATCGGCATTGGTTTTGGCTTGGTCTTTTAATCCGGCAACTTTCTTTTGGGCTTGTGCTTTTAATTCAGCTAATGTAGCTGCTTGAGCTGGCTCTTCGTAGTATTTCCTGATCAATACTTCTTGTACTTTTGAAAATGCGGTGCTGGCAGCGCTTGTAGAATTCATGTAACTGCCGAATAAATCCTCGACAGTATAATTCGTTACATTGCCTGCTGCGTCTTTATACGTTAGCACCACGCCCTCATCATAGGTGACTTCGTTACAGGCGGCTAGAGCTCCTGTTGCAATAAGTGCACCAACGATTCCGAGGGTGAGTTTGGCTTTCTTCATAGTAGACTCGTTCCTCCTTCGTCTTGAACGTAACGTGTTAATGATATTACTTTAATAAGTAATCTTACAAGATTTTTTTATCCTTCTAGGGTGTTTAGCTCTTCTTTTTGTCTAATCGCTTCCTTTTTAAGGGCAAAAAGAGCAAAGATTAATCTTTGTTTTTTGATTGTTTTTATCACTTTTGTTGTTCAAGAATGATTTCATGACTAAAATATATGCGCCTTGAGGTGTTTTTATGAGCGAGCTAGTAATAAAAAATCTATGTGTTTCAGTTAAAGATAAACAAATTTTAAAAGGGGTTAACCTAACGGTAAAAGAAGGGGAAACCCTTGCTCTTCTTGGGCCGAATGGGCACGGCAAATCTACTTTGCTAGCTGCCATTATGGGAAATCCTGAATATAAAGTCACAAGTGGAAGTATCACTCTTGATGGGGAAGACGTGTTGTCAATGAGCGTTGACATGCGCAATAAAAAAGGGCTTTTCCTCGCTTTGCAAAACCCTTCGGAAATCCCAGGGGTCAATTCTAGCGATTTTTTAAAAGCCGCTTTAAATGCCAGAAGAGAAAAACCACTTACCCTTTTTGAATTTTACTCAAAACTAAAGAAAGCGTATGAAAGAGTGGAAATTCCTTTTGAAATGACTTCAAGAAATCTTAACGAAGGCTTCTCTGGTGGCGAGAAAAAAAGAAACGAGATTCTTCAAATGATCTTGCTTGAACCAAAGTTTGCCCTTCTTGATGAAATTGATTCCGGCTTAGATGTAGACGCAATGCAAGTTGTGGCCAAGAATATTATCGAAGAAAAAGAAAAAGGGCGGGGCTTTTTGGTAATTAGTCATTATGCTCGCCTTTACCAAATGATCAAGCCTACCCGTTCTGCGGTTATGATAAATGGGAGAATTGCTGTCGAGGGTGGTCCAGAAATAATTGAGCGCATCGATAAAGAAGGTTATGAATGGATACAAAAAGAATTGGGCATTTCTGTGTCAAAAGAGGAAACGGAAATGAACAAGGTATCATTAGGCGCTTGTGCAACAAAAGTTGCAATTAAGGGATAATTATATGTGTCAATTAACGTTGGTTGATAACGATATAAAAGACTTAAATTTCGAAGTCGATGAAAATGAAACATTAAAACTTGATTTTGCGATGTTTTCGGATTTTAAGTCCGCAATAATCAATGTAAATGTAAAAAAAGGCGGCACTTTTCAAGGAGCCTTTGCTGACTTTTCAAGGGGTTCAGGAAGATTTGAAATTAATGTCAATTTAAATGAGGGTTCCACTTGTTTTTGGCATCTAGCCTCCCTTAATAAAAAAGACTATAGGAAAGTATTTTCAACTTCTTGCTTCCACCTTGGAAAATCCTCATCTTCCTTAATGTCAAATTATGGTATTTGCCAAGATAAATCATCTTTAACTTTTACCGGCACTTCTTCCATTGAAAAATATGCAACGAAAGCCAAAACCAGACAAGAAGCCAAAATAATTGTTTTCGATGAGAATGCAGATGGTAAATGTTCCCCTGTTTTAAAAATCGATGAAAATGATGTCGATGCCTCCCATGGGGCAACTGTAGGAAAACTAAACGACTCTCATTTGTTTTACTTAATGTCTAGGGGACTAAGCGAAAATGAAGCAAAGCGATTGATTACTTTGGGCTATTTAAAACCTATAGTATCGTATTTTTCTTCTAAAGAAGTTGCTTCTAAAATCATAGAACTTATTGAGGAGGGGATATAATGTTTGACCCTTATAAAATAAGAAATGATTTCCCGATGTTTAGAAACCATATCCAAATGCAAAATCATGATTTGGTGTGGCTAGATAATGCATCGACTACCTTTAAGCCCGATTGTGTTTTAGATGCCGTTTCTAGATATTACACGAAAGAAACAAGCAATTCCCATCGAGGGGATTACGATCTATGTTATAACATGGATATGGAAGTTTTAAATTCTAGGAAAACCATAGCCAACTTTTTATCTGCAAAAGAAACTGAAATAGTTTTTACTTCCGGAACGACTTCTTCAATCAATCTAGTCGCTTTTGGATATGGAGTTAAGTATTTAAAAAAGGGGGATAAGATTTTAATTACGCAAGCTGAACACGCTTCTAATGTCTTACCTTGGTATAAAGTAGCTGAAATGACAGGATGTGAAGTTGACTTCATTCCCCTTGATAAAGAAGGAAGGCTTACTCTAGAGAATTTAAAAAAATCTTTGACACCTGACGTTAAATTGGTCTGCATTGCCCATGTTACAAATGTTCTTGGCTATATAGCGCCGATTAAAGAAATGTCTTCTATTGTACATGCTAATAATTCATTGCTTGTAGTCGATGGAGCTCAATCCGTTCCACATATTAAAATAGATGTAAAAGATAGCGATATAGATTTTCTCTCTTTTTCTGGGCATAAAATGTGCGGGCCTACCGGGATTGGCGTTTTATACGGTAAATTTTCTCTCCTTTTAAAAATGGATCCATTTATGACTGGAGGAGGAATGAATGCCAAATTCGATATGTGTGGGGATGTCAATTATTTAGAGCCCCCATTGCGTTTTGAAGCTGGCACGCAAAATCTTGAAGGCATTATAGGGCTTCATGCTGCCATTGATTATTTAAATTCCATTGGAATGGAAAATATAGAAAAGCATGAAGAGGAATTAAAAAAATATTGTGTGAAACGTTTAAAAGAAACGGGAGTATGTACGATTTATAACGAGAAATCCGAAAGTGGTATTGTCACTTTCAATGTTAACGGGGTCTTTGCTCAAGACGCTGCTACCTATTTAAATTCGAAAGGGATTGCTTGCCGCTCAGGGCAACACTGCGCCAAAATACTGATTGATTTTCTAGGGACTGTTGCCACGATTCGTGCTTCTTTCTATTTTTATACAACAAAAGAAGACATCGATGCTTTAGTTGATGCCGTTATTACTTGCAAAGGAGGTTACTTAAATGCCTATTTCTCTTGAATTAACCCCTGAAATAATGAGGGAGATCATAATGGATCATTATAGTTCGCCACGTCATAAACATAAAATGACAGGCGAAGGGTTTTTAACAACCCATTCCTCCTCAATAAATTGCATAGATGATATAGACGTGTATATGATTTTTGATGATAAAGGTAAAGTAAAGGATGCATGCTGGGATGGTGTTGCTTGCGCTATCTCAACTGCCTCAAGCGATATTCTTTGCGATTTATTGATTGGCAAAAGCAAAGAAGAGGCCGAATACATAATAGAGCAATATCATCATATGCTTCACGAAGAAAAATATGATGCCTCTGTTTTAGATGAGGCTTTAGCATTCATGAATACCGGGAAACAAGCTGCTAGAGTTCATTGTGCCACCATAGGATGGGATGCTATGGAATCTTTATTGGAGGAGAAAAAATGAACGACAAGAAACAAGCAAGCGAGATAATAGATTCCAAGTATAAATATGGGTTTAAAAATAAAGATGTCTCTATTGCCACGACAGGAAAAGGGCTTAACGAAGAGATCGTAAAAGAAATATCATCCTTAAAACATGAACCGGAATGGATGAAAGAATTTAGATTAAAATCTTTTCATGCCTTTGAAAAAATAAAAATGCCTTCTTTTGGCCCGGATTTATCTTTTTTAGATTTCTCTACTTATACCTATTTTACTAGGCCAAGCGAAAAAGAAGAGAACTCTTGGGATAAAGTTCCAAAGACAATCAAGGAAACTTTTTCAAAACTAGGCATTCCAGAAGCAGAACAAAAATATTTATCTGGTGTATCGACCCAATATGAATCCGAAGTCGTTTATCATAACATGCTTAAGGAAGTAGAAGAAAAAGGTGTTATTTTTCTTTCTACTGACATGGCGTTGCAGACTTGCCCGGATTTAGTTAAAAAATATTTTAATAAAATAGTTCCTTTTGCCGATAATAAATTTTCAGCCTTAAATGGCGCCGTTTGGAGTGGGGGGAGTTTTATTTATGTTCCAAAAGGCGTTCATTTGGATAAACCTTTGCAGTCTTATTTTAGAATCAATAATGAAAAATCAGGTCAATTCGAAAGGACTTTGATTATTGTCGATGATGGTGCTGACCTTCATTATGTAGAAGGATGTACGGCTCCAATTTATTCAAAGGATTCTCTTCATGCTGCCGTAGTTGAGATTTACGTTGGGAAAGGCGCTAGATGCCGCTATTCTACTGTCCAAAATTGGTCTAACAATATTGTTAATCTTGTTACAAAAAGAGCATATGTTGAAGAGGATGGTCTTATGGAATGGATTGATGGCAATATAGGCTCCATGGTAAACATGAAATACCCTGGTTGCATTCTTCACGGAGATAGGGCAAAAGGCACTTGCATTTCTATTGCGGTAGCTGGAAAAGGACAGTTTCAAGATGCCGGAGCTAGAATGATTCATCAAGGAAAAAATACTTCTTCTACTATTATTTCTAAATCCATTGTTAAAGGGGGAGGGGTCGCAAATTATAGAGGCACGGTGCGTTCGGAAAAAAATGCGATTGGGTCAAAATCTCATGTTGAGTGCGACACCTTGATTTTAGATGAACTTTCTAGATCCGATACTATACCTACAAACGAAATAAAGAATTCGGCTTCTTATATCGAGCATGAGGCAACTGTTTCTAAAATAAATGAAGACCAATTATTCTATTTAATGAGCAGGGGCTTAAGCGAAAAAGAAGCGACCCAGATGATTGTTATGGGCTTTATTGAACCATTTTCAAAAGAGTTGCCGATGGAATATGCGGTTGAGCTTAATCAGCTTATAAAAATGGATATGGCAGGATCGATAGGATAATGGATTCTATTGTTTTTGATTCTATTGTTATAGGTGGAGGCCATGCTGGTGTAGAGGCAAGCCACGCCTTGTCTTCTTTAGGGGCTAAAACGCTTCTTTTAACTTTAAATTTAAATCGTCTTGGGAATATGCCTTGCAACCCCCATATCGGCGGGTCTGCAAAAGGCAATGTCGTTAGGGAAATCGATGCCTTGGGTGGCTTGATGGGGCAGGCAGCCGATATAAACCCGCTGCAAATGAAAATGCTTAATACGGGAAAAGGCCCTGGCGTACAATGTCTTAGATCTCAGCAAGATAAAGAAGGATATCCAAAAATAATATTTTCTTTGCTTTCAAAAGAAAAAAATCTTTCTTTGAAACAAGAAGAAGTTAATTTGATTGAAAAAGAGGATGCTTTGTGGAAAGTCACATGCGCTTCTAAAAATGTTTATTTTTCTAGAACCGTTATTGTGACAACTGGTACTTATTTAAATAGTCGAATTATTTCAGGCTCTTTAAGCCATGATGGAGGACCGGACGGAGAAAACGCTTCTTTGAATTTGACTTGTTCATTAAATAAATTAGGCATCAAAACATTTAGGCTAAAAACAGGCACGCCCCCAAGGATTGATAAAAATACAATCGATTTTTCCAAAGGAGAGATTCAACCTGGATCTAATTTGCCCCTTTCATTTTCTTTTTTTCCAGAACATATCAAAGATAGCGCCAAACAATTGCCTTGTTATTTGATTTATACTACTCCAGAAACCATTTCTATAATTAATAATAACTTAAAGAAATCAGCTTTATTTAATGGTAATATTACTTCAAACGGACCAAGGTATTGCCCTTCTATAGAATCAAAAGTAGTCAGATTTGCCGATAAACCACGTCATCAATTATTTCTTGAACCAGAGACCGAGCATGGCGATTCCGTCTATTTGCAAGGTTTTTCAACTGGAATGCCTTATGAAATACAGGAAGAAATGGTTCATTCCTTGCCGGGGTTAGAAAAAGCTAAAATTTTAAAATATGCCTATCAAATTGAATATGATGCTTTATGCTCTTTCCAATTTGATCGTTCTTTGATGATAAAAAAATGTCCTGGCTTATTTGTAGGTGGGCAAATTTGTGGCACTTCTGGATATGAAGAAGCTGCTGGATTAGGCTTAATGGCGGGAATCAATGCTTATCGTTATTTAAAAAATATGGACCCAGTTATATTAAAAAGAAGTGAATCATATATTGGAGTCATGATTGACGATTTAGTAAATAAGGGAGCTGAAGAACCATATCGCCTTCTTTCTTCTAGAGCCGAATATCGTCTTTTGTTAAGGCATGATAATGCCGATTATAGATTGACTCCTCTAGGTCACCGGATTGGTTTAATTGATGAGCAACGTTACGAAAAGTTCCTGAATAAATACAAAACCATCGAACAAGTTATCGAGATTTTAAAAACTAATAATATTAGTAATAAATCAATGCTTAACGATTTGCTTATTAAAAAAGGCGGTGAACCAATTGATTATGGGGTTCGTGCTTATGATATTTTAAAGCGGCCTTTTTTCCATTATGATGAAGTAAGAGATATAACTGATGCCCTTATTCCTTATAGATTAGACTATCAATCTATCTTAGCCTTAGAAGCCATAGTAAAATATGAAGGATATATAAGAAAGGAAGAAAAAGAAGCTCAAAGTTTAATTAAAGAAGAAGAGATGAAAATTCCTTCCGATATTGATTATTTGCATATGGATGGTCTTCGCTTGGAGGCTAGATCGAAACTTGATATGGTTAGACCGACATCGATTTCCCAAGCTGCGAGAATTTCTGGAGTTAATCCCGCTGATATTTCTATACTTTTATTAAAACTTAGGAGGCTGAAGAAATGACATTTGAAACAATGTGCGAATATTTACGCTCTCTTAATGTTGAAATCTCCCCCTTACTCAAAGCAAAATTTGAACTATATGAGTCTCTTCTTATCGAATGGAATGAGAAGATTAATTTAACTTCAATCTTAAAGCCAGGGGAAATATACGAAAAGCATTTTTTGGATTGCCTTCTTTTACTAAAAGGATGTGATTTTTCTAATAAAAAAGTAGTGGATATTGGTTCAGGAGCTGGCTTCCCTGGCGTTGTCTTGGCATTGTCTAATAAAGAGGCGAAAGTGACATTAGTAGATTCGACTGCAAAGAAGTTTAAATTCTTGGAGGAATTAAAAAAACAATTGCAAATCAACAATATCTTCTTCCATATTGGTAGAGTCGAAGACATGAAAAAAGAAAAAGGTCAGTTTGATATTGTTACTTCAAGAGGCTTTTCTTCTTTGCCTACTATTTGTGAGGTTGGTGCCCCCTTGCTTAAAGAAAAAGGCGTTTTAATTGCAATGAAATCTTTACAAGGCAAGGAAGAATTAAATGGTTCGGATTCTTCTTTAGCTAAACTTGGCTTAGAATTAGATAAAACCTTAACAGACACTTTGCCTGAATCAAAAAGTACGAGGGTCAATTTTTATTTTAAAAAGAATAAAAAGAGCCAATCTAGATTTCCTAGAAGATGGAATGACATAATTTCAAATCCACTTTGGTAAGAAAATACAATATAATTTTGTGCCTATGAATAAGAAGATCGCGATTGCCAATCAAAAGGGTGGTGTTGGGAAAACTACAACTGCCATTAATTTATCGAGCGCTCTTTCCCATTTTGGAAAGAAAGTACTGCTTTTGGATATGGATCCACAAGGCAATTCCGGTCGTGGGGTTGGCATAGATGTTTCTTTATGTAAGAAAACAATTTTTGAAGTATTGCTAGGCAAATGTTCTATAAACGAGACTATTTTAAAAACAAAGGAAAAAAATTTATTTCTTTGTCCTTCTAATTTAAGATTAGCCTCCTTAGAAGCTTCTTTAATTGGCCAAGGATCTACTGAACCTTTTTTCTTATTAAGAAAGCAAATAGAGAAACTTAATCACGATTTTGATTACATTATTATTGATTGCCCCCCTTCTTTAGGTGCGTTAAGCTTGAATGCTCTTTCTTGCTCTGATTCAGTTATTATCCCTGTTCAATGCGAATATTTTGCAATGGAAGCCATTGCGGCTATCTTGTCTTCTATTTCTAATGTTCAGAAAAGATTTAATCCTTCTTTATCGATAGAAGGTTTTTTGCTTACGATGTATGATTCTAGAACCCAATTAGGTACTGAGATATCTTCTGAAGTAAGAAAATTATTTAAGGAAAATACCTTTTTAACTTCCATTCCCCGCAATCAATCAATTGCCGATTCCCAGGCTCATCAAACTAGCGTTATAAATTATAAACCAACAAGTGTAGGCTCTACTTCCTATATGTCTTTGGCTAGAGAGGTAATGGATCGTGAAAAAAGATAAAAAGGCATCCATGCCATCTCTTTCGACTTTAATTGAAAAGTTTTCTCAAGAAGACGTTATTGCCGTTATGGAGAAGGAGTATCAAGCCGCTCCTGCTAGATTAATTCCGACTTCTTTAATCGATGATACTAGATTTATAAAAGATGTCGTTTTGTCTTCCGATACTATTAATTCATTTGCATCCGGTTTAAAAGAAAAAGGATTTTATAATCCTCTAATAGTTAGACCAAATGGCGAAAGGTTTGAACTTATTTTAGGTAGAAAAAGGTTTTTTGGGGCTAAGAAAGCTGGAATATTGTCTTTGCCATGCGTAGTAAATGATGTTGGAGATGAAGAAATGCTTTTGATGCTTTTGGCCGATACTAGGGATAACCGTTCATCTAATGTCTTGGAAATGGCTTTGGTTTGCAATGCGCTTTCTTCTATGTTTGGCTATACGCAAAAGACATTGGCGGAATTATCTCATTTTTCTAGAAGCCAAATTACAAATATATTAAGGATATTGTCTTTGCCTGATAATGCAAAAAATGATATTTGCTTAGGAAAATTATCATATGGGCAAGCTAGGACATTAACTTCTTTAAAAGGCAGGCAACTCGAATACGCCTATAAAAAAATAGTGGACTCTAATATGTCGGTTAGAGAAAGCGAGCAATTAGTCCGTTCTATTTTAAAAAGAGAAGATTTGCATAGTGATGAAGTTATGATAAATGTTTCTGGGTTAGTTTCTTTTTCTATTAAAAATAAGAGTGTTTCCTTTGCTTTTAATTCGATAAATGAAAGGGATCGTTTCTTAAATAATCTAAAAAATAATTATAAAAACTAATACACGTCCTAACTATTTTTAAAATTTTATTTATTAATATTCCAAGTTAAAAATCTAGATATATAATAATGTTGCTTCAGGGCGACGATAATTACGTCGACTGGCGGTATAGCCCGCAAGCTAAATAGCATGAATCGGTGAAACTCCGATGCCAACGGTAAAGTCCGGATGAAAGAAGGAACATGTGCTTTCGCCTCCCTGATTTTTTTGGAGGCTTTTTTAATGACTTTATATTCTTATTTCGCCCTTATTATTTTCACTTTCCTTTTGATTTTTACCTTTCGAGTTTATTTTCTTTTTTTTGGGAAAACTGAATTTAATCCAGTTAAATTTATAGCTAGGGTGGCTATTTTTGGAGCCATTAGTAGTATTTTATATGTTGTCCCGTTTTTTAATTTCCAATTGCCTTTTGTCCCACCTTTTCTTTCGATTCATTTCGATGAGATACCTGCCTTTGTTTGCGGGTTTGCCTATGGTCCAATTTCTGGAATTGCCGTATTGGCTATTAAAACTATTGTTAAATTGCCTTTTTCTTCTTCTTTATGCGTTGGGGAATTTGGCGATTTTCTTTTATCTTCCATTTATGTTGGTGCCGCTACTTTTATATATTCAAAAAAAAGGAATTTAAAAGGAGTAGGGCTAGGTTTTTTAATTTCTTCTTTTGTTCAAATAGGTTGTGCCTTGCTTGTTAATGTCTATGCTTTGATTCCTTTTTATTTATGGATGCTAAAAATAGAACCTATGGCGATGTTAGGGATAATGAATAAGGCAAATCCTTTAATTGTTGATATTAAGTGGAGTTATGGATTATTGGCTGTTGTGCCTTTCAACGCTATTAAGGATATTTTGGTTATAATAATTACTTTTATCGTCTATCGTTCGATTCACGTTTTTTTACGTTTTACGCCCAAAAAGAAAACTCGGCCATAGCCGAGTTAATCTAGTCTCGATAGCTTAGTCTTCAATAGCTTGGACTGGGCAATTTGCAACAGCATCATCGACACTGGCATCATCGCCTTCGGCTATTGCAACGGCTTTTCCTTCATCGTTAAATTCAAAAATTTCAGGATGGCTGCCAACGCATAACCCACATCCGATGCAAATTTCATCATTAACTTTTGCTTTTTTTGCCATTATTTTTCCTCCACTAGGTATGCTTATTATATGAACGAAATTCCTTATAAGCAACCATGCAAAATGATTTAAAAAAGTTAATTAAAATTAATATAATTAATTTAATTTCGCAAATTAAGTCTTTTTAATTGCTTCTAGTGGTGTATATTAAAAGACGGAGGAAACAATTATGAAATGGTTTAATAATCAAAGTCGTTTAGTTCAAATCGTTCTTCTTTTGATCCCATTTGTAAACTGGGTTGTCGAAATCTATGTTCGTTGGACTACTTTTGTAGAAAAGAAAGGGATGCTACACCTTTTGGCTGCTGTTTTAGTCACCTTTTTTGGCGTCTTTATTGGTTGGCTTGACATTGTTTGGTGCTTACTTTTCAATCATCTTTTCTTGGCTTAATTTCTTAAAAAGAGATAAACAAAAAATGAGGGAACTTGTTTTTTGTTTTTTTATTTGTATGCCCTTTTTCTTAGAGTGAAAATTTTATAAAATATTATTGCCTATGGAAACTAGAAAAGAAAGATATTCGAAATATAGGCAAGAAATTCTAAGAATGCCGAAAGAATCATTTGATAAAAATGGTTCTTTTTCTCGTAAGATGAACATTGATGAGCTTTCCTCAATTTCTTCTATGGGAACACCTGAGTCTTCTATTTCTTATATGAACGAAAACGAGCCTTTTTATTTAAGCGAAAAAAATAGGGCTCCTTATTTATTTTATTTAAAGAAAAGAAGAGCTTTCCTATGGCTTAAATTATCGATTCTTGTTTTGATTATAATCTTTCTAGTTTTGTTGTATTTCTTTTTTGTGAGGGAGCAAGCATGAGTGAACAAAAATATATTACTGTTGCAATAGATGGGCCTGCCGCGGCTGGTAAAAGTACGGTGGCTAAAATAGTTGCTAAAAAACTCGGCTATACTTATTTAGACACGGGAGCTATGTACCGTGCTTTTACATACGCTGTCATAAATAATGGTCTAAATCCAGAAAACGAGGAAGAGTCTTGCTCTTTAATAGGCAAAGTCAGCATAGATTTATTAGAAAATGGTAAGGTTATTTGCAACGGCGAAGATGTCACTAGCCAAATTAGGGAGCCTCTTGTTTCCGGCAATGTCTCTTATATTGCTTCTTATAAGAATATTCGTCTAGCTTTGGTTGAAATGCAAAGGAATTTAGCCAAATCCAAATCCATAGTTATGGATGGACGTGATATTGGCACTTATGTTCTCCCTAATGCAAATGTAAAGATATTTCAAATCGCTTCAGTTGAAACAAGGGCGTTAAGAAGATATGAGGAAAATTTATCAAAAGGCATCCCGACTACTTTAAAAGATGTGACCGAAGACGTTAGAAAAAGAGACTATATAGATTCTCATCGCGATTTTGCTCCATTAAAGGCTGCACCTGACTCAATTTTGCTTGATACTTCTTCTTTGACTATTGAAGAAGTGGTTAATAAAATCCTTCAAATAATTTATGAAAAAACAGGAGAGAAACCATGCCATTAGGTTTAGTTGCCTTAGTAGGTTCTCCTAATGTAGGGAAATCGACAATCTTTAATCGTCTTGTTGGGTCTAGACTTTCTATTGTCGAAGATGTTCCAGGCGTCACTAGAGATAGAATTTATGGAGTTGGGCAATGGCTCACTAAAAAGTTCTCGCTTGTTGACACGGGTGGGGTTGAAATAAAAAATGCCCCTTTTCAAGAAGAAATAAGAGCCCAAGTCCAAATAGCCATTGACCAAGCTGACGTCATTGTTTTTGTTGTGGATGGAAAGAAAGGCTTGTCTGGAGATGATAGGGCTGTTGCCAAAATGCTTTATAAATCAAACAAGCCAGTTATTTTGGCAGTTAACAAAATAGATAATGTCGAATCCGTTGGAAATGCAAGCGAATTTTATTCTCTAGGCTTAGGAGAACCTCTTTGCATTTCTTCTAGCCACGGGATCGGGTTTGGTGATTTGCTTGATAAAATTGTAAAGTTGTTGCCAACCGATGATATAGAGAAAACAAATGATTCTATATCCTTTTCTTTTATCGGAAGACCAAATGTTGGGAAAAGTTCTTTGACAAATGCAGTTCTAGGCGAAAAAAGAGTCATAGTAAATAGTTTGGCTGGTACGACTAGGGATTCTATTGATACCCCTTTTACCATTGACAATAAGCATTTCGTGGCAATTGATACGGCTGGCTTAGTAAAAAAAGGCAAAATATATGAATCAATTGATAAATTTGCTTCCATTAGAGCCTTAAGGGCAATAGATAGAAGTGATGTTTCTATTCTTGTCATTGATGCTAGTTTAGGCATTTTAGATCAAGATAGACATGTAGCCGGGTATGCTTTCGAAGCCCATAAAGGAATGGTTATAGTCGTCAATAAATGGGATGAGGCACCTAAAGGGCTTATGCAAACGGAATTTGAAAAAGAAATTAGATCGAGATTCAAATTCCTTGATTTTGCTAAAATCATCTTTACTTCCGCTAAAACGGGTAAGGGAGTAGAAAATATTATCCCCTCCGTTGAAGAAGCTTATTCTTCTTGCTGCAGAAGGGTACCAACGTCCATATTGAATGAAATCATTAATGAAGCCCAGTCTTTAAATCCGACACCTGATTTTAACCATGGTAGGTTAAATATTAAATTTGCATCCCAAGTTTCTACCAATCCTCCAACTTTTGTAATGTTTTGCAACAATCCTAAATTTGCTCATTTTTCTTATACTAGATATTTAGAAAATAGGCTAAGAGAAAGTTTTGATTTTAGCGGTACTCCCATTAATATTGTTTATAGGGAAAGAAAATAGAATGAAGACTTTTTTTCTTATAATTTTATTCGATTACTCCTAATAAAGAGCCAATTTTGTCGTATTTTTTAAAAAAACCTTGCAAAGAACATTTTCAAATGGTAGTTTGTTTCTAACAAATACAGCACAAGGAGGATTAAAATCCATGAACAAAGCTGAATTAATTGCCGTTGTCGCTGAAAAAGCTGAAGTATCCCATCGCGATGCCGAAGCTGTCATCGAAAAGGCATTAGCCACCGTCGAAGAAACCCTTTTAAAAGGTGAAGCCGTCAAGCTTTCTGGTTTCGGTATTTTCGAAAAGAAGGAAAGAGCCGCCCGTGTTGGCACCAATCCATCCACCAAGGAAAAGATTGAAATCGCCGCTTCTAACACCGTTGCTTTCAAACCTTCCAAAACCCTTAAAGAAAAACTTAACTAAGAATTTTTTAATTGGTTTGGCCTCTTAATTGAGGCTTTTTTTACGCCTTTTTCTTTAAATGTTATTATATTGATATGCTTCCTGAAATTTTTTTAAAATTAGCAAAATTATATGAAGAAAATGGTTTTTCCTTATATATGGTTGGAGGGACTAGCAGGGATTTTCTTCTTGGAAAAGAGATAAGCGATTTTGACTTTGCCACAGATGCAACTCCTGAGCAAGAAAAAAAGTTTTTACAAGAAGGAGACTATTCTTTTTCTTCTTATGGAATCATTAAAATAAAGCATCAAGGGATACACATTGATATAGCTACTTTTAGAATTGAAAAGAATTATTTAGATTACCGTCACCCTTCTAAAGTAATGTTTACCAAATCAATGGAACTGGATTCGAAAAGAAGAGATTTTACAATCAATGCGATATATATAGATAAATGTGGGCGTGTCTTTGACTATTTTTCTGGAATCTTTGATTTAAGAAATAGGGTTTTACGTTTTATAGGCAATCCAATTGATAGAATAAAAGAAGATCCGTTAAGGATAATAAGGGGAGAAAGATTTGCTAAAAAATTAAATTTAAAAATCGAGAAAAAAAGTAAAGATGCTATTTATTCTTTTTCTTTTTTGCTTGATAATTTAAACCCTAGAAAAGTAGAGATGGAAAGGAAAAAGTTCGATGTCTTATTTTAATAATAATATGGTGGCTGTTGATTTCCGTTATTTGCTTCTAGAGCAATATAAAAAATTAGGTATTTCAGAAAAAGATTTAGCAATCCTTTTGATGACCGACCATTTGATTTTACAAGGAAATGACATCATTACGGCCGATTTGCTTTCCTTAAAAATGAATTATAAGATTGAGGAAATCGATGCCTCTTTAGCTTCTTCTTTTTCTAGAGAGTTTCTTTCTTATGATGAAGTAAATGGAAAGATCAAAACTTCTTTAGAGCCATTAAAAAAGAAGTTATATAAGTTATTTGAAATGGATATGAGCAAGGAAAGAGCGAATTTATATTCAGCTAAAAGAGCTGATGCCCTCTCTAATTTGTCCTCTTATTTTGAATCGAGATTAAATAGGACTTTATCTCCGCTTGAATTATCTACATTATCATCTTGGTTGGATTCAAATTTTTCCATTGAAGACATAAAGGGGGCATTTGAATTCACTTTAAGCCAAGGCAAGAAATCTTTTAAGGCCATTGACAAGGAACTAAGGACTTATAAACGCAAAGTCGACATTGAAAAAGAAGGCAGGTCTGCCATAAGTTCAACTTGGGATAAAGACATAGAACAAACAATTGAAATAGCTAAGACCAAATGGGTTAAAGATGACTAAACGAAATAAGATTATTCAAAATATTTTTGCCTTATATTACCCTGATGCTAGATGTACTTTAAATTTTGCTAATCCATTTCAATGCTTAGTTGCGACTTGTTTGTCGGCTCAAACAAATGATAAGGCCGTTAATTTGCTAACGCCTTCATTATTTTCAAAATATAAAGATGCCTATGAGCTTTCAAAAGCCGATTATGAAGATGTTAAAAATTGTATTAAGCGATTAGGCTTATATAAAAATAAAGCCAATAATCTAATTAAGCTGAGTCAAGAGATTGTTTCTAGATTCGATGGAAAGGTACCTTCTTCATTAAAAGATTTAATTAGTTTGCCTGGAGTAGGGATCAAAACTGCTTCCGTTGTTTTAGCTGAGTCATTTAATATTCCATCGTTTCCAATTGATACGCATTGTTCTAGAGTACTTATTAGGCTTGGCATTGCTAAAGAGGGCGATTCTATAGAAACAATAATGGATAAAGCAAAAAAATCATTTTCAAAGGATAGATGGATTTCTTTGCATCATCAAATAATTCAACACGGGCGAACTATTTGTTTAGCTAGAAAAGCAAAATGCGAAGAATGCCCTTTTAAAGAATTATGTACTTTTAAAGCAAATGTTCTTTGACTATTGATAAATAATCAAACCTAGGGCGATAGCCTTCTTTTACTAAATAACCATGTTCTTCTATTTTTGAAAAAGGGATGGAGGAACGTGGCTTATTCGCATAGAACTCTATGACGTATTTAGCGTCTAATAGATATGTTTTATTTATGCAATGAAAATTAATTAAAAAGAAGGCAATTCCTTTCTGGGAAAGAACATTTTTTAGGTGTTCTATTTGTTGGGGTGGTATATTTGCTAAAGGAAATGAAGTTTTGTTTCTAGTGCTTTTAGCTTCAAAATCGATGTAACGCCCCTGATAAACTCCATTATAATCGGTTGTGGATTGACATTGAAAGAAAGCTTCTGTTATTTTTGCCCCATGACTATAATCGACCTTTACTATTTTTATGGGTGTTGGCCTTTTTGTAATTAGGCATAGTCCTTTTTCTTTATAATAATCATTGCTTTGGTTTATGGCTTCTTCAAAGTCGATTCCTCTATTACCGGGAGCTACCTTTAGATTTAGCTTTCTTTCTCTTTTTTTCTTTATCTTAAGATTAGGGAGAGGATGAAGGGAGCCTTTTGGGTAATTTATTTCGCTCATTTTAATTCCTCTTCTATATATTTTTTGAATTGTTCCAATGTGACACTTTTATTATTGTTTAAATCTTGGATGAGTCTTTTTATGCATTTAGGGAATGAATTTTTATTTGACAAAGATTGTCTATAGTTATCGGCAACAAGTTCTTTTTTCTCTAGGTATGCTTTATAAACGTCTAAAAGTGCATAGGCATCTATTAAGGCATCATGGGCATTGCCTCTATATTTAACATTTAAGGAGTTGGCAAGCTTTTCTAGCGAGATTGGATTGCCGTCTTTTCCAGAAAAATAAATAGAAAAAAATTTAGATAAATCATAACAATGGCTAGCCATGAATCTAGCATCTATAAATGATGCGTCCTTATTTTCTTCATAGGATTTAATAAACATTACCCCATCCTGGTTCCCATATGTAAAAAAGAGGCTTTTTTCATAATCCGAACCCATATATTTTTTTATTTGCGTTAGAGCGTTTTTAAAAGGAATGCCTTCTTTTTTAACATAATTATCGGTGAGTCCCGTTAATGAAGTAACTACGTTTCCTATTTTCTTTTTTGGCAAAACAAACAGCTTGAGTCCTTTATATTCTTTTTTTATTGATAAGTCTTCTTTTAAACTGACTTTGACTAAACCAATTTCTATTATTTCATGACTTGTTTGGGTACCTTCTAAATCTAGAAAGGCGACTATTTTTCTTTTTTTGAGTATATTTTTTAAATCTTTCACATCACGATTATAGTAAATCTTCCTCAATATTGATAGATTGAGTCTTTTTCGATATAATCGAAAAGGAGTTTTCAATGGATGACAATAGCATTAGCCTAAACGCGGCCAAAATATTAAACAAAACATTTCAGCCCAATGGCAATGGGTATGATCCTAGCGAAGTCGATGAGTTTCTAGACCAAATTATTTTGGACTACAAGGCTTTCGAAAGATATTTTCTTGAAAGCAAGAAATATATCGTTGAATTAGAAACCCAACTTAGAAAAAGCAAGGAATATGTACAAAAAATAGAAGTTGAAAACGCCAAAATGGCATCGCGCCTTTCCGGAATAAAGGATTCAGACTCGGTAAGTTCTAGCAATATAGACTTGCTTTCTAGGATTTCTAGACTCGAGAATGAATTGTATAAAAGAGGCGTTGATCCAACTAAAATATAATCCGGCCCAGGCGACTGCTGCTTTTTAAGTAGAGGAAAGTCCATGCTCGCACCATCTGTGATGATGGTAGTGTTTGTGCTGAGATAAAAAATAATCTCAGGTACGTGGGAGCACGTAACGGCGAAGGGAAATCTCAAGTAGAATTACCTTCCTAAGGTGCCACAGAGACGAGCTTAATGGTGACATTAAGATGAAACGCGGTAAACCCCACAAGCGAGAAACCCAAATTTGGTAGGGGAAGCTTCAAAGATTAATAAGAAGTCAATGGAGCCAGCATTGCTGAGATAAATTGTCGCCCTAGACAAAACATGGCTTATAGGGCCGGATACTCATTAAAAGAAGGAAAATATATGAACATTCCAACAAAAATTACAGTTACTAGAATTGCTTTGGTAGCATTGCTACTTATTGGCTTGTTTATTTGTTCCATAATTCCTGATTTTGTTTCTCCTTCAATTGGTTCTAGCCAAATAAATTTAGTTTATCTAATTGCTTGCATTGTTTTTATTGTTGCTTCCTTAACTGATTTTTTAGATGGTTAT
>ERZ808246.1086-NODE-1086-length-20500-cov-5.879188_pt1 | contig 20500 bp, 17 predicted proteins | sample MGYA00521083_ERZ808246 | MGnify/ENA primary metagenome ERZ808246 (study PRJEB31516, sample SAMN03275577) | gut metagenome | biome: mammalia-associated habitat; material: feces | host: Papio cynocephalus | place: Kenya | collected 2012-07-07 ... | reverse complement strand
TCAGAATCTCGAAAAAGAATTTCGGGTTTGAGAACGGGATTAAGTCCGTGCCGCTTTACGCGGTGTTCTGTATATAAGCAGGCGGCGGGAGGTCGGGTGACCTCCCGCCGCCGCGTTCAGTGAGCCTTGGCGCTCACCTGGGGATTTTCCTTACGGAATTATTTGAGCGGGCACCAGAGAAGAAAACACCCGGAATTTAGAAACCTTCCAAAAGGGTGCCACTCTCTTTCTGCTCTTTCTGCTCTTTCTGCTTCTCGTACTTTCTGCGGTATACATCGAAGATTTCGGCCTCACGCCGGGCTTCCTCGATTTCGGAGGCAAGAGCCCTGCGCTTCTTAGCACGGAGCTTCTCCAACTTCCTGCGCTCCTTGGCCTCCCGCTTTTCTTTCCTTATCCGCTCCTTTTCCTGCCACTTGGCCTCACGCTCGGCATCTTTGCGCGCCTTGGCTTCTGCGCGAGCCTTTCGACGAGCTTCCTTCTCTGCCTTTTTCAGTGCGGCTTTGTAAGCCTTCGGATCTGCAGTGGCAAGGGAATCAAGTGCAGCCCTTTCGACAGCGAGACTGTCACTGGTGGCGAGGGAATCAGCGGCGGCGGTGCCGAGAGAATCACGCAAGGCGGCACCGGAAACTCCCGGTCTGCCAGACAATGCAGAGGAGTCTTTAAGAGCCGCGAGACTGTCACTTAAGGAGAGCGAGTCCCGCCCGGCAAGAAGGCTGTCACGAGTCATCAGACTGTCCCTCAGCGAGAGGGAGTCGGCAAGAGCCTTTTCTTTCTCAAGCCGTTCGCGGCGCAGGGCATCCTCTGCGGCACGGACTTTCTGGAGGGAGTCACGTACGGCTATCTCCGCGTAGATGCCCTTCATATAGCCCGGGAAATATCGCTCTGTCTCACGGAACTGCGCACGTGGATGCGCGAGATAGGAGGTTCGTTCGGGGGAACGGTATTCGGCGTCGGTGACGGCATGGCGGTCGGCAGGACGGCGGTCTGGCTGCCAGTTAAAGCCCTTGAGCATGCGTTCCTCCTCCTTCATCTGAACAATCGGGTAGGCGTCGCTCTTGGCCGTCTCATAGTAGTAGATGCGCTGGATGCTTCCGTCGGAGAATGAGGCAGAGAGCATTTTAGAATCGGTCTTGTTCACCGTGGCGAGAGCGTCGTTTTCCTTGATGAAGAAGAGCGCCTGAGCACCTCCGAGAGCATCAAAACGGCGAAGCCCGCCTCCGTTCTCGAAGAATGCCATCATCTCTGCGGACTTTATCTGGTCGTAGTGAGTCGTGTCTTCCTCAATTGTTATGAACGCGTCGGACATGAGGCTCGCCCTGTCCATTGCACCATTGCGAACGACCACATAGATGCTGTCCGCAGCGTACTGCCGAACGGTTTCCTGCCAGACTATAGGCTCGACATAGAGACGCGCCAGGGAGTCAAGGTCACTGTAGAGAAGCGAGTCGCAGACAATCTGAGCGTCTTTGCGGAAAAGACGGACGTTCCTGAGGGCTGTCATGAACCCTATTTTCGTCGAGTCGAGCGGCACTGCCAAAGTGCTGTCCGCCCCGGAGGCAAGCGTGTCGGAGACCGCCAAGGAGTCAACAACTGAAAGGGAGTCCGCCGCGACCGAATCAAAGGCAGACACAGAGTCCGCCACGGCGAGCGAATCATGAACACTCTGTCTATAAACGCTTTCTATCGAAAGGCTATCCCCGACAGCGGAAAGAGCACCGCCAGACATAGCAAGGCTGTCAACTGCCTGAAGGTTCAGACTGTCAAGCACGTGTCCCCTAAAAGAAAGCATGTCCGTCGTGTCTGACTTCATCCCAAGCCCCTCCCCTTTTGCCGTGACCGGAGCCTTTCCGCCGGTCGTTTCCGCAGGCTTCCCAATGTCCTCTTTGCCGTCCTGTGCTCCTGCCGGAACATCCGTTTTTCCGGCCGCCCGCTTTGCCCTTATCTCCTCCGCCGCCTTCTTCGCCGCATAGTTGGCGTCATTCTCCATCGCGGCCTGCTCCGCCGCCTTTGCCGCTTCCTCGGCCGCCTTCTTCCGGAAAGTCCCCACGGCGTCAACCTCAAGGTTCTTTATACGCTCGGCGGACTGCGCGAGTGATGCCGAGTCCACCTGGAACTTCATAAGAGTGTAATAGTCAATGAAGTCAGCCGCAACATAGACAGTGTCGTCCTGCCCCCGGTCGTCAGTTGTCTTCGCGATGATGGCCGGATTCCGCCGCATGCTTATCCGCGCAAGGCTGTCCCTGTATTCCGCACGACCGGCTACGGCAGAGATGTTCCTCGTCGTATCGATAATCTGCACATTTCCGAGCATCGTCACGTCGTTCAGCGCCCTGTAGTAATAGACCGAATCGCACCAGGCCTCCTCATTTTCGGACATAAGGTGCACATTACGGTTGAAGAGGAATATCTCCCTTGCCCTGTCGTACCATCCGGCATCGGCCGAAAGCATGTTTTCCTTGTTCCACATGTCCGTGCCGCGCCCAAACGTCGCGAAGGAGGTCTCGGAACGGTAGTCGAGCTCGTTCGTCTTCACGAAAACGGTGTCCGAAAACATGTTGACATCACCACGGAATGTGAAGAGCTTCGCCTTCGAGTCATAACTTCCGTCGATGCTCTCTATAATCTGCCCGTCCTTGTCTCGCATCGCCCCTCCGTCACGGAAAAGTGCCACGCTGTCCTTGGTGTTATAGTCCAGATTCCTGGTTCTCAATGTATTGTTGTCCTTGTCCGTGAGCTGCACGAGAGAGCCGCGGAACTGCGCGAGGTTGTCGTCGATGAGATATGTGAGCTTGTCTCCGGTAAGGACTGTCTCCTCCTGAAGAATCTGCACGTTGCCTATTGCATCGAGATATTTGCCGTCCACGCTCCAGAAAGCCGTGTCGCAGAGAAGATAGGTGTTGTTATGGAAGAAGCGAGCCGGGCCTATGACCTTTCTGTAGGCGCTTCCCTCAACATCGACGACCTGCGCCGACTTGGAACTGATGAGCACCACGAGGCTGTCGCTGTCGTCGCTCATCTGCGCAGAAGCGACGCACGGGAAAACGGCCACCGCAAGAACGATGACCGCAAGACGGCGGAACGCAAATCCCGCCATATTTCCACAGATATCTCCCAAAAACCGCATCGGAACCGCTACTCCTTCTTAAGAATCTTTTCAGAAAGACCCTTATGCTCGAACTCGCAGTCGGCGAAAATCGGGTCTATGGTGATGTAGGTCGTTGAAATCTTCTCGTTCAAGAATTTGTCGATCGCCTCCATCGAAAGTTTGTTCCTCGCGGCATTAAGCATAAGATCGTAGTCTTCGCTGAAAGATGCCGGATGAGACGGGATTATCTTGTCCACCTTCACAATCTTGTAGACGAGATTGCCGTCCCTGCCCTCGTTGTCCCGAGAGGCCACAGGCTCAGAAATCTGTCCTTCCTCAAGGCCGGCTACGGCATGGTAGTCCTCCGGTTTTATCTGGTCCTTCTCGAAATATGATGAACCCGTGTGCGGATCTGACATCTGCCCCCCGTTGGTTCTCGTAGCGGGGTCCTGCGAATAGAAGCGGGCCGCCATCTCGAAGCTGATGTTGCCGTTCTGAATCTCCGTCCTGAGACTGTCGAGCGTCTTGAAGGCCTTCGTCCGGTCTTCGTCGGTATACTCCGGCTTCAGAAGTATGTGGCGTGCGTTGAACATGTCGCCCTTTTTCTCAAGGACCTCGATTATGTGGAATCCGTCCGGAGTCTCCACCACCTGAGAGACAATCCCTGGCTTGAGCGACATGGCCGCGTCGGAGAATGCCGGCCAGAAGATTGACTTTGAAGCCATTCCGAGCTCACCTCCACGCCTTGCGCTGCCGGGATCCTGAGAATAGATGCGCGCGAGAGTCGAAAATTTCTCCCCTTTCATGATTCTTTCCCTGAGAGACAGGAGCTTCTCCTTGGCAGCGAGAGCCGCCGCTTCCCTGTCCGGGTAGATGCAAATCTGGCTGAGGCGGTACTTCTCAGGCACCAACGGCAGGTCCTCCTTGTCGGTTTCTGCGATGAACCGCTCCACGTCGTACGGAGTAAGTTCAGGAATCGAAGAGGCCACCTTCTGTTGCATCTGCTGCGTGAGGCTCTGCTCCTGGAAGGCCTTCCGCCATTCCTGACGCAGTTTGTAAATCGGCTTTCCGAAATATTTCTCGAACTCATCGTCTCCGCCGAGACGGGTCCTCAGCTGGTCGATGCGGTTGCTGAGTTCGCTCTCCACCATGTCATTGTTGACACTCAGCGAGTCTATCCGCGCCTGCATGAGAAAAATCTTGGACGCGAGCATCTGCTCCAAAAGTTCACAGCGCATGTTCCTGTCCGAAACCATACCGTTCGCCCTCGCCATCCTGAGTTCATCCTCAATGGTGGAAATCTTTATCATTTCCTCACCGACGACAGCCACCGACTTGTCGATAACCCCGTCCTGATATTTCTGGGCAAATGCCGCCGAGGGAATCATAACGGCGACAACCGCCGACAAAAGACATATTTTTCTCATTTTCGCTTAATATATTTCAAATTTACCATTCTCGCGCGCCTGCTCCAACAAGTCCTGTTCCAAACCGGACACCAGCACCCGCTTGCGCGTACTCAGCAGAATGTCACGTATGAGAGGAGTCGCATACCCTATCGGAGCGACCTTTCCTGCCGGCACAAATTCACGGATATACGCCAGCGACAGCAGTCCCGTATCCCCGCTATATTCTATCCACTCGCCCTTCCTGAAAGTCATCAGCTCGGCATAGTCAAGCCCGAACTCCTTTGCAAGGACAGTCATATCAATCCAGCGCCCGCCGAAATTCTCGTACTTTATCGCCGACGAATATGCCAAAGAGTCGGTGATCTGCATCTGCGGGACGTCATCGGAGACTATGTTCCTGCGAAATTCCGCAAGCGACGGCGATTCCGGCGATATGCAGAGGAAGTCCGCCCTCACCACCGGTATCTGAAGGACAAACTTGTCCGGGTGCTGCCGGTAATATTCCTCAATCTGCCCGTCAGTTACCAGAGTGTCAAGACGATCGTTGATGTAGCGCTGCTCGTAACGATACTTCAGAAGAGACTTGCGATAGTCGTCAAGTTCCTTTGTGACATCGAGTTCCTCTTTTGTCAACTGTTTTTCAGCGACATCGAGGAATATTATGTCCGATGCCCACGTGTTGATGTACTGATGAGCGAGCCTCGTGCTGTCCTCCGCAGAAAGTCCCGACGGCAGAGCCTTGTTCAAGTCGCCGCGGTAAAGCCTCGCCCTCCCCACGGAAGCCACGACCTCCCCCGACATGACATGCTCCGCCCACTCGCATCCCGTCAGCGAAAGGGCGGCCAAAGCACAAGACACAATTATCCTCCCATGTTTCATAATCCTGTTCACATCACGGACACACACGTCCGTTGGTTTTCATCCAAACTGCAAAGATAATAATTTTTTACAGAAGTCGCCCCTGCCAGGTGTTGCGGTCTTCAAGACGTTTTTCGAGGAGGCGAAGCAGTTCGACGTTGCGGATGAGTCCCCAGGGAGTCGCGTTCACGAAGCGCGGGGGAACCTCGCCGGCAAATCGTTCGATACAGAGGTCGGGACGGAGGCGTTCTAGCATGTCGACGAAGAAGTCTATGTAGCCGTCGAGGGTGAAGCGGATGAAGTCGGAGGGACGGGAGGCATATTCACGCTCCATGGCGGTGCCCTTGACAATTTGCAGCTGGTGAAACTTTACGGTGGTCAGAGGCAGGGAGTTTATCACCGCGCACTCTTCCAGCATCATTTCGCGCGTCTCGCCCGGCAGGCCAAGAATGAAATGCGCGCCGCAGTCAAGCCCTCGGGCAGCAGTCATCTCCACAGCACGCCTCGCCGCCGCAAAGTCGTGTCCCCTGTTCACGCGGCGCAGCGTCTCGTCATAGCAGGACTCAATGCCATATTCCACAATCACAATCGGAGCCTCCAACACGACAGACCCAGCAATCTCCCGCCTCCAGCCTTCAAGCAATTTCCCTGCAGCGAGTTCCTGCAAAAAGTCCAGTTTCGCCTCATCCACGCAGTCCGGCCGCGTTCCTATGACGACTCCCACCACCGACGGATGCTCCAGGGCCGCACAATATAGCGCGCGGAGCCGCTCAAGACTCGCGTAGGTGTTTGAATAGGCCTGAAAATAGGCGAGATACGCCGCCGTGTTGCGGTAGCGTCCGCGGTGGAACCCGATGCCCTCGTCAATCTGCTCCCCAATCGGCCTATCTGCACGACTGTAGGCAGGGTGGAACGCCGCGTTGTCACAGAAGGTGCAGCCTCCGAAGCCAACCTTCCCGTCCCTGTTCGGACAGGTGAAGCCCGCGTCAATCACCACCTTCTGAAGCCTCGCCCCATAGCGTCGGCGGAAAAAATCCACATACGTGCTGTAGCGCCTGCCGGGCGCGAAAAGTCCCTCCGGCAATATTCTCTCGTCTTCGTTCATTTTATCCTTCGTGGATATGTTTTTATGATATTCCGCCGCAAATTTAGGCATTATTTATAACTTTGTGCCGCCCCGACGGAATCCGACAAAAACCAATCATAGTCTCACGAATGGAACCGGCGGGTACACCAGAAAATTAAGAAAATGGATATAACAAACTATATATATGGAGTATCGACGTTCGCGGCAATGATGATTTTGTCAGCGACGGCAACATTCGCGCAGGAAAACAAAACACTCGGCAAGAACGCGAAAGTCACCGAAGACTTCGAAGCCGCGCCGAAGAGATGGGGTATCATAGATTTCTCGGCCTCGTACCTCAGGCAGTCTCCCGACTATGAATCCGCGCTTGAGACTCAGGAACTGATGGGAACTCCGGTGGAAATTTTAGGGAAGAATGGCTATTGGCTCCAGGTTCGGACTCCGCAGCCATACACGGCGTGGTGCACGGACAAGGGGGTACACGAGGTCGATGAGGCGGGGATTGAAGAGTGGGTTTCCGCATGCAGATACATCGTCATCTCGCCTCACTCAGCAGTCTATCGCGAAAGAACCGAGCGCTCGGATGTGGTCTGCGACCTTTTGGAAGGAGACATCGTGCGGGCCGTGCTCGGAAAACCTCAGCCAAAGGCGCATCCGCAGGGACTGCCGGTACGCAGGAACGAATGGGCCAAGGTGGAGACTCCTTCAGGAAGGACAGGGTGGGTGAAATCCTCCGATGTCAGGGATTTCCGCAAGTGGGCCAAGGAAAGCGCCGCGACGGGAAAGACTGTGGTGGAGACGGCCATGCGCTTTGTCGGCACTCCTTACCTGTGGGGCGGAATGTCCCCGAACGGCTTTGACTGCAGCGGGCTTGTGCGCTTCGCCTATTTCATGAACGGTCTTCTGCTTCCGCGCAATGCAAGTCAGATGGCGTTCTGCGGCCGTCCTGTGCCTGTGTTCGGGTGTCAGGCAGCGGAGCCGGGCGACGGTTCGGAGGAGGGGGCAGGCGACGGTTCGGAGGGACACCTCGCAGGCATCCACGAGGAAGAGCGCCGCGCTGAGCGCCCAAAGGAGCAGTGCCAGTTTTGCGCCGACAGTCTCAGAGCCGGAGACCTGCTGTTTTTCGGGAAGCGCGGCGCGGACGGGACTCCGGACAGAATCACTCATGTGGGTCTCTACATCGGGGACGGACGGATGATTCATTCCTCGCATCTGGTCAGGGTCAATTCCCTCGTTCCCGGAGAAGCCGACTATTACGAGAATGCCCGCAGGCTGCTCTCCGCCGTCCGCATCATCGGGCACGAAAACGATACGCGGGACGAACGCTTCAAGGCTGAGCCTGTCCTCAATTCCATTTACTATTTCAGACAATAGACATAGAAAGCGGGCAGGTCCGACGACCTGCCCGCTTCTAACTTCAAGTCTCTCAACTATTTGCTCACAACTGCGCTGAGTTTCTCGCAGAGCTCGTCAAGTTTCTCGAACATCTCCTTGCGGACGCCGGCGAAGTGAGCGGCCGGCTTTACGCCCTCGGCAGGATGATTTACCTTGTCCTTGAGATTGTTATAGAGATCAACAGCCTCGTCAATAACATTGGCGAGTTCATCGTTGTTCTTGCCCGGGTTAAGTGCAGCGAAAAGAGTGCAGTCGTCAATGAACTCCCCGACGAAGTACTCGATGTCTTTTTTGATAACTCTCAGATTCATAATCGAATTTAATTAAATTTGTTTCTGGTCACAAGCGGCCGCGACATTCTCAGCCGTCACCGCGCAATGCGGCTGCAAATGTAAGACAAATTATCGTCTTTCGCAAATCAAATCTGACCGGCCAGATGGCGCTCCCAAGCCCATGCCGAAGCCAGAGTCTCCTCGACGCTGCGCTCAGCCTTCCAGCCGAGTTCCTTGTTGGCAAGAGAGGTGTCTGCCCAGATTGCCACAACGTCACCGGCACGGCGCGGAGCGAACTTGTAGTTGAGTTTTACGCCGTTTACCTTCTCGAAGGCATTGACGAGCTCAAGGACTGAGACCGGACGGCCCGTACCGATGTTGAAAATCTCGTAGTCGGCCTTCATCTTCTCGTCAAGCATCCTTGAAACTGCGGCCACATGAGCCTTCGCAAGATCCACGATGTCAATGTAGTCTCTCAGGCAGGTGCCGTCAGGAGTCGGATAGTCGTTGCCGAAGATGCTCAGGCAGGCACGCTTGCCGATTGCTGTCTGGGTGATGTACGGGACGAGGTTGTTTGGCACGCCGCGCGGAAGCTCGCCGATGAGTGCCGACGGATGCGCTCCGATAGGGTTGAAATAGCGCAGGGCGATTCCCTTCACGGGACCGTTTTCAGACTTGCCGGCCTCTACTTTCGCCCCGTATACCGCAGACGCCTTGACCACATCGCGAAGAATGTCCTCGCAAATCTGCTTTGTGTTTCCGTAAGGAGATGTGGCCGGCTGGCGCGGAGACTCCTCTGTTACAGGGAGTTTGTCCGTCTCGCCGTAGACAGTGGCCGATGATGAAAAGAGGACATTGCATCCTCCGTGATGAATCGACGCGTTAAGGATGTTGAGAAAAGAGTCGAGATTGTTGCGGTAATATTTTATAGGCTCCGCAACTGATTCGCCCACAGCCTTGAACGCGGCAAAATGAATGACGGCGTCAATCTTGTAGCGGCTGAAAAGGCTCTCTACTGCCGCATCGTCGCAGCAGTCAATCTTTTCAAACGGGATGTCCTCACGTCCGGTGATTTTCTTCACGCCCTCGAAGCAGGTCATGTCGCAGTTGGACATGTTGTCCGCAACGACCACGTCATACCCGGCGTTGATGAGTTCCACGGTCACATGGCTGCCGATAAACCCGGCACCACCAGAAACCAAGACAGTTTTTTTGCACATAATTCTTATAAGTTATCTAAATTCAAACTTCGCAAAAATCGTTGTTTCGCAGTTGCGAAACTTGTGTTATCTATGTTTATGCCGAAGGCCATGACAGACAGCCTCGGTTTGAATTGGCAAATATAACCTTTTTTGAGTAATTTTGACGCCGCAAACTCCGGTTTTTCTCCGTCTTTCCGCAACTCGCGTGCGGCCCAATCGGAGAAAGACTCACAGATTCAGAAAGAATGACAAGGACAATGACCCTCATCACAATCGCTCTGATCATTGCAGAAGCGGCATACGCAGGAGCACCGGCAAACGACCGGTCATCGCAAGGCAATGCACGCGATGTGACACAGCCGGCCGGCGCTCAGGTCGGGATATGCGTGAGGACACTTTCCGGCAAGGTCCTGAAAGAAGTCAACTCAGGACAAAACTTTATCCCGGCGTCGAACCTGAAGTTAGTCACGACAGGAACGGCCCTGAAAAAGCTCGGGGCGGACTTCCGCTTTGAAACGGCTGTGGCGTATTCCGGAAGCGTTGATGAGGACGGAGTTCTCCGAGGAGACCTCTATATTATAGGAGGAGGAGACCCTACGCTCGGCTCGTCGGCCGCGCTCGCAGTCCCAAAGGACAGCCTTTTCGCGAAATGGGGACGGGCAGTGCGTGGTGCAGGAATACGGAGTGTCGCCGGAAGCGTAGTCGCGGACTCGCGCAAGATGCCTGCGGAAGTGAACGGGAGTTGGATGTATGAGGATATGGGAACATACTACGGAGCGACATGCAGCGCACTGATGTTCAATGAAAACTGCCTTGACATAACCGTCGCTCCGGGCGCTGAAGTCGGGGACGATGTCAGAATCTTTAAGGGCACGACTGAGAATGGCGATAAAATCCGGGGCACCGATTCACGAGAGAAACAAAGCCTGCCGAACAGGCCATGGATGACAATAATGAACAGCTGCACGACCGGGGCGGAAGGCAGCGGAGACAAGAGCTGCATGCTCGTGACCGAGCTCGCGCCAGTGGGACAGCTTGTCGGGACATACGCAGTTGACCGCAAGGCAAAATCAGTCAGCTACAACGATCCGTTCGCCGACTTTTCCTGCGCATACGAGTTCGCGGAGTTCCTCATCACAAACGGAATCCCGTGCGCATCCGTCACTTCTACGTCATCCTGCCATCCGACGGCGACATTCGACAAGACAACTTCGCAAGGCAAGGCCGACAAGTCGGCCCGAGGCATTGGACAGCAGGACAGCCCAGCGAAGCCAGTCTTCGGGTTCGAGATATTCGACACGAGCGGAAGTCTCTCATATTCAAAGCATTTTACGTCACAGGATTCGCTCACGTTCATCACCACGACTCCGTCTCCGCGACTTTACGAGATCGTAAAGGAGACCCTTCGAGTCAGCAACAACCTCTACGCGGAAACTCTTCTGCGTGCCCAGGCACCGGCCGGCAGCACAGATGATGCTATCGTGTCAGAATCGCGAACTCTCGAAAACATGGGAGTGAGCACCTCGCGCACACGCCTCGATGACGGCAGCGGACTCTCGCGCAAGAACAGCGTCAGCCCCGAATTTCTCGTGAACTTTCTCACGGCAATGTCCCGCCAGAGCTGTTTCAGAACCTACCTCCATGCCCTCAACACTCCCGGTCCTGACGAGCGACTTTTCAGCACTTACGCGCCCGAGCTTCGTCGCCGCATACGCCTCAAGAGCGGCTCCATGGGAGGAGTCCTCTGCTACAGCGGCTACATTCTTCCAACGTCAAATGCAATGTCCGCCGAAGGGACATCAAAGGAAACATCAGCAGGCGAGACCATAGCATTCTCAATCATGATAAATGACAGCATCCAGTCCAGCTCACGACTGCGCGGCTACATCGAGTCCGTCCTCTCCGAATTTCTCCGATGAGAAAAAATCCGCTTTTTCTTCGCCCCGCCTGATTATTCGCCCCGTCTGAACAAGGCACGGCAAAGCTCGGGTATGTCCCCCACCCGGACTATCTCAATGCCTTCAGCCCTGAAATCAAGGGTCGAGAATGAAGAAATGAAAATCTTGCGGTACTGAAGACGCGAAGCCTCTGCTATGCGCCTTTCTATCTGCGCAACAGGGCGGATCTCGCCGCTGAGTCCCACCTCGCCGGCAAAGCAGACATCGGACGGAATCGGGTAATCGATGTTGGATGAGAGCACTGCGCTGACAATTGCGAGGTCACAGGCAGTCTCGGTAATCTTCAGACCGCCGGCCATGTTGAGAAACACGTCCTTGATGCTGAGCTTGAACCCCGCACGCTTTTCCAGGACTGCGAGCAGCATGTTGAGCCGACGCGTGTCGAACCCGGTCGCCGAGCGCTGAGGTGTGCCGTATGCTGCCGTGCTTACAAGAGCCTGTACTTCAATGAGGAACGGACGCGTCCCGTCGAGAATGGCGCCGACCGCGATGCCGCTCAAATTGTCCGCGTGCATCGGAATCAGCAGTTCGGACGGGTTGGGGACCTCCACGAGCCCGGTGCCGGTCATCTTGAACACGGCTATCTCGGAAGTGGAGCCGAAACGGTTTTTGATGCTGCGCAGAAGCCTGTACGCTCCCCTGTTGTCGCCTTCGAACTGAAGCACTACGTCAACTATGTGTTCGAGTATCTTCGGTCCGGCAATGCTTCCCTCCTTTGTAATGTGGCCGATGAGAATCACAGGAACACCTGTTTCCTTCGCGAAACGGAGCAGCATCGCCGCAGTTTCCTTAATCTGAGAAACGGAGCCCGGCGAGGACTCTATGTTCTGGGAATACATCGTCTGCACGGAATCCACGACCATCAGATCCGGCATAATCGTACGAGCCTCGGCGATTACGTTTTCCATCAGTGTCTCACTGTAAATCAGACAGTTCGAAAGGTCGGAAACATTCGCCCCCACGCCTGCCGCAAGCCGTTCCGCACGGAGTTTAACCTGTTTCGCGGACTCCTCTCCCGTGACATAGAGAGTCTTGAGGGCCGGACAGGCGAGCGGAATCTGGAGGGAGAGAGTCGACTTGCCTATCCCCGGTTCGCCACCCACAAGCACGAGTGACCCTTCTACCATTCCTCCCCCGAGGATACGATCCAGTTCATTGTTGTTCAATGATATGCGAGCCTCGCCCCCCGTCTCCACCGCAGAAAGAGGCTGAGGCTTCGACGAGTTTCCGAGGGCACTGACGCCAGCCACTCCGACAGGCTTTTTCCCCGTCGCCACCGTTTCCTCCACCATCGTGTTCCACTCCCCGCAGGCCGGGCACCGTCCCATCCATTTCGGGCTTTCATTTCCGCAAGACGTGCAGAACCATGCTGTCTTTATCTTCGTCGCCATATTTCAATCGTAACTAAACGCACTATCGTAGAATGACTTTGCCGGAAATTACCCATAAATTACGTAATTTTGCATTATGCGTTTTTACATTACGCAAAATTACATAAAATCCGCGATTAAACAAAACTCCGCCGCAGCCAACCCTGCGGCGGAGAAATTTGGTATCCGCTTGGTTACCAAATTTATTTTGCATATATTTGCGACATAAAATTGATTTTGTCATGACTATCGTTACAAGCAGAGAATTCCGTTCAAACCAGAGCAAGTATTTTTCTTTAGTCAATAAAGGTGAAGACGTGATATTGAAATCACGGGCCGGGGCATTCAGAATTGTACCCGTGACCAAAGACGACACGGTGATGTCGAAGTCGGAGTACCTTAAAATGTTGAAAAGGGCGGAAGAACAGATTGCCTCGGGAGAGTCCACAAAAGTGGAATCAATGGAAGAGTTGAACAGTTTTCTCGAAAGTCTATAGGATATGTACATATTAGATTTCGCCGATGTCGCAAAAGAGGGAATGGCTAAATTGAAAAGAAGCGAACCGGCGGCATTCAAGAAACTCGGAAAACTTCTGATTGAATTGTCAGAACATCCATTGACAGGCACAGGTCATCCGGAACAACTGACTGGAGACTTGTCCGGGAAAATGTCCCGACACATTACGCACAAACATAGGCTCATCTATAGCGTAAAAGAAGAAATTGTCACTGTCTATGTCCTTTCGACATACGGGCATTACAAGGACAAGTGAGGCATAAAACAAACCTCCGTCGCAGGGTTGGCTGCGGCGGAGATAACTTTACAAGAAGAACGAATTCTATTCCCAAACTATTTCTATACTTGTAATATATACAGCTCCATCATTAGAACGAATACCGACATAATTATAAGTGCCATCCACCGTTATTGTTCCTGTCGTAGATAACGAACCTATTTTTGTGCCTTGCTTTTTAGAATCATACAAATCAGATGCTGACGAATAGGCTTCATTTTTTCCATAAATATCAATCGTTTTTGATCCTGATGCAATTGTGAACGTCAAGGACTTAACCACGCCTCCGGACTGTGTTGTCACAATGCCTGAATTACTATTTTTTGAACGCAATTGAATGCCGCCATTACTTGTTTTCGCAGAATTACCGGCATACACTGCATTGGAAAGCGCTTTAACTGACGAGAAATCTTTATATTCGACCTTATCGGCAACAAACATAGATGCCGTCAAAATATCTTTCACCGACACCGCGCCAACTTTTTTCTGCGTAAGTGAGAATACTTTTGAAACTGTTCCATCTGCGGATTTTACTGTAATTGAGGCAATTCTGTCTGAATCAGTGTCGTTTGCAGTGAATGTGAGGGATACGTCAGCAGACTTGCTGCCGGATTTGGTGTAGTCCGTAATCCAGTCAGCATCCGTGCTTACCGTCCAGTCAACGTTTGACTTAACCGAGAAAGAGACTGTTGTCACATCGGCGGCGGCCTCCTCTTTGTCTGCTGACAATTCTATGTATGGAGCCGGATTCTCGCCCACTGACACAACATTAGATTCTCCCATATCCGAATCAAGATGCTCCGCGTCACCGGCGGAAGGTTTTGCAACAACAGAAAACTTATAATCCGTTGACCATGCGAGGTTTTCGAAAGAAGCGGAAGGCGTTGTCGTAGTGACATGGTCCAGTTCACCGCAAGAAACGACATACGAGCCGGCATTCTCTACCGCATCCCACGAAACATTAATCTTATTCTTTGTGGTTTCATCAACTGCAGCGACTATATTTGTCGGAGTTGCGAGTTGTGTCTTTTCCACTGGATTGATGAATATTGACTTGAGATACATGGCCTTCTTAGTTGTCTGAGACAATGTGATAACAATATCACCAGCCAAAAGTTCTGTGCTCTTGAAAGTATATTCTGTGGATGCCTGCGTCAATGAAACCGAAGTTGAATTCTCGCACGTAAGGGTCTTTCCGCCTACTGTAACGCCCAATTTAGCATCGCTATCGCTTGCACACGCAGCATTGACAACGACTTCGTTTATTCCATAAGAACTTCCAAATATCGAGTTCAGAGTTACGCTTGATGCAAGAGCATTTTTTGACCCAAACTGAAGACCACGGTCTCCATTGTTAGACCCTTCATACCCATAATACGAGTCTCCGGTATATGACAAAGTCCACGCGTGCCCATTAAGTGTTTTCGCCCCAGCATCGCTCCAGACTTTCTCTGTCGCCGTCCACTCCCAGGCAGCACCTCTCGTCAAGTCCACTGGCTTGAACGGATTGCGCTCACCGAGATTGAGAATCATTCCCGGCGTGAGTTCCGGTTCTTTTGCGCCCTGCTCCGTTGTGGTTTCGCCGTCCACATTCATATATTCAACGACAAATCCATTCGGAAGCGCAACCGGAGCCACCGCGAGATAATAAGTTCCTGCGGCAAGTTCAGACTCACCATCGCCTAAAGATACTTCTCTCCCCTCATCGCCAGTAACACCACCTACCGTACTACCGTCGAATGCAAAAGAAAGCTTACCGGAGAGTTTCTCCTTATTCGCGCCGGCGAAGCTGACATAAGTAATGCCGGACGGAATTGTGAGCTTGATGTAGGCTGTCACATTCTTGAACTTGAGGTTCATGTCCGCATCAGCGTATGCGACCATCACGCCGGAAGATATGCCTGCGGCTGTTGCGGTCTGGTCATTTGACAACGGGACATCAATATACTCGGCTCCATCGCATGAAACGCCTGTGCTGTAAGGATATAACGCATAGAATTCTTTTGCTTCAGAAGAAACTTTCCCGCTAAAAGTAGCCTGCGTACCGTCACCTGAAACATAATCGAACTCATACGTATCGCCCGTATTACCGTCAAGGACTGCGATTTTGTCCGTCTTGTTCCAGTTCACGGCATATTTTCCGTCAACATTCTCGCCCAAAGAAGTCTTCGTCATCTCAGTCGAGACCGCATTGAAAGTCAGTTCGACAAGCCCGTCTTTCGGAGCTGAAGTCACAGTTTCCTTAATGTTTTCCTTTGCACAAGAAACTGAAAGAAAGGCTAACACAGCCAGCAATAATGATTTAGTTGTTCTCATAGTCACATCCTCCCTATTGCCATTGATAAAATTTCTCGGTCAGAGATTCAGTGTCGGCGACGCCGTTCTTGCTTCCGGCGAAACCCGTTTCGGTGGAGACGGCCACCACGGACAGCAGCGGTGTCTCATAGCTTTTTTGTTTAGCGTAGTACATTGTATAATTGTTTATAAGGTTTGTCACCTCAAAAATGGGGGCCTGTGCCGGACGAGCCACGCGGCGATTCACATCGACAGCCCCCAAACAACCTTTATAATTTCAATTTTGTTTCGTCCGGTTGTTAAGAATCTGTTTAACAAAAAAAAATTAAAACAGCTTCTTACTTCTACGCCCATTCCCGCACGGCGGTTGTCTGTTCAAAGTGCAGAAATGAGTATATACGACGAGAGGGCACTGAAACCTGTTAAGGATTCAGTACCCTCCCGGATACGTTTTCGCAACTATTTAAATTCAGAAGGCTTTCAGCCCAATGAGACGATAGTTTCTGCCCCCCCCCGAAGGAAGTTGCAACACACTGTGTATTAACGCCTACAAATCCCATTAGCTAAGTCGCTGACCTTGCTTTCACATTCGGTGGCAAAGTTATCGAGTATTCGGGGAATTTGCAAATATAATCTGCAATTTTTGCCTATCTTTGCCGCAGAGCAAGACTATGGCGGACAAGATGACAGAAGAGCAGCGGCATTATTGCATGTCGCGGATTCGGAGCGTGGACACGCGTCCGGAGATGATTGCGCGCAGATTCCTGCATGCACGGGGGTTTCGCTATTCCCTGCACCGGAAAGACCTGCCGGGCAGTCCTGACATCGTGCTGCGGAAATATCACACCGTCATTTTCATCAACGGCTGCTTCTGGCACGGCCACCAGCTCTGCCGCTACGCCACCGTCCCGAAGACAAATCCGGACTTCTGGGAGGAAAAAATCCGCCGCAACAAGGAGCGCGACGCGAAAGACATCGGGGAACTCGAACGCCTCGGATGGCACGCCATTGTCGTCTGGGAGTGCGAGCTCAAGCCCCGCAGCCGCGCCGACCGGCTCGAACTTCTCGAAACGCAGCTCCGCCAGAGACTCGAACCGGAAGCAATCCACTCCATCCCGGCCTCCGTCCGGAAACTTTCCAACGAGTCCCTATAAAACAGAGCAGAGACAGGGCCAAGAGGAGCGTCGAGGCCATAGCCCGCGACGCTATAAAACAGCACAAGGGCAGGGAGCGCCCAAATCAGATTTATGCAAATCGCCGCCATAAATTTTATGCAAATTCACTTTTTTAGTTTAAATTTGCATAAAATTTACAAAACACAATGATTCATCGCGAGTTACAGTTAAAGATAGAGGAACTTTCCAGCAAGTTCCCGTTTGTTATGTTGACAGGTCCAAGACAGTCCGGGAAATCTACATTGGCAAAAATGACGTTTCCCGACTACAAGTATGTTTCTTTTTCAGACATCGACACAAGAACTTTTGCAAAGGAAGACCCGAGGGGGTTCATCGCGACCTATCCGGACAGGACAATAATCGATGAGGTGCAGAAAGAACCGTCCATATTATCTTATCTTCAGACACATACGGACAATGAGAACAGGACGGGTATGTATGTTCTCACCGGGTCTCAAAATATGCTGCTGATGTCGTCCGTTGATGAGACTTTAGCCGGGCGAATCGGTATACTTACACTTTTGCCCTTCTCACATCACGAACTGGCGGAAGCCGGAATATGTCCCTCATCGGTCAATGAGGAAATCTTCTGCGGAGGATACCCGAGACTATATGACAGAGGTATTGAGCCTGCTGACTATTACCCGAACTACATAAACACATACGTGGAACGCGACGTTCGCGACATCAGAAATGTGGGAGACCTGTCACTTTTTGTCCGATTCATAAAGTTGTGCGCCGGGCGAATCGGGCAATTGCTGAATGTGTCTTCACTCGCCACAGAATGCGGGATCTCCCAGACCACAGCTCAGAGTTGGCTTTCAATTCTGGAGCAATGCTATATAATCTATCTGCTGCGTCCCGACCACCATAATTTTTCGAAACGCCTTGTCAAATCCCCTAAACTGTATTTCTGCGACACTGGGCTTGCCTGCTCGCTGCTTGAAATAACTTCAGCCTCACAACTTTCTACCCATTATCTTCGTGGAGGCCTTTTTGAGAATATGGTCATCAATGAGTTTGTGAAAAAGCACCTGAATGTCGGACGGGAAGCGAACTTTTCATTCTGGCGCGACAGCAATGGCAATGAAGTCGATTTGCTCATCCCGGATGCCGACAGACAATTTGCCTACGAAATCAAGTCCGGTTCAACATTCAAGCGCGACTTTTTCAAAGGGTTGGACTACTGGTCAAAACTGTCGTCTGCGGATTCCGCACATAAGGCAGTGGTTTATGCCGGAGACAGCCAGATGAAGACTTCCGGAGGCAATGTCGTCCCATGGGGACAAATCTGAATTTGTCAAGTTCGGCGGTTTTTCGTAAATTTGCGTGTTTTTCGCTTTTTGCGGAAAGTCGCACTTTTTGACGAGGACAGAATATGGCACAGACGAATCCTACTGTAAACGACTACAACGACGACAGCATCAGAACCCTTGAGGACGTGGTGCACATCCGGAAAAGGCCGGGAATGTACATCGGACGGCTCGGGGACGGCAGCAATCAGGGGGACGGGATATATGTCCTGCTGAAGGAGGTCGTGGACAACTGCATCGACGAGTTCGCGATGGGATTCGGAAAAAATGTAAAGATTGACATCGACGATGCGGGCAAAGTGACCGTGAGGGACTTCGGACGAGGCATTCCGCTCGGAAAGCTGACGCTCGCGGTGAGCAAGCTGAACACGGGCGCGAAGTACGACACAAAGGTTTTCCAAAAATCAGTCGGGCTGAACGGAGTTGGTACAAAGGCCGTGAACGCGCTGTCGTCATATTTCCACATCGAGGCCTACCGCGACGGCAAGACGGCAACCGCCACGTTTGAACGCGGACGGCTCAGGGAGGAGGTCACGGACAAGGACAACGTGAGCACAAAGGAGAAGAACGGAACGCTCGTGTGCTTCGTGCCGGACGTGGATATGTTCGGGAATTTCCATTTCAACATGGAGTTCGTCGAGAAGATGGTCAAGAACTACTGCTACCTCAACAAGGGGCTGACCATCACACTGAACGGGACGCCGTACATGTCGAAAAACGGGCTTCTGGACATCGTCAACGACAATCTTTCCGAAGAGCCGCTCTATCCGCCGATTCACCTTGAGGGACAGGACATCGAGGTCGTGCTCACCCACGGCAACGCCTACGGGGAAAATATCGCCTCTTTCGTGAACGGGCAGAACACCCGCGACGGAGGAACGCATCTGGCGGCCTTCCGCGAGGCCATCGCAAAGACGCTCAAGGAGTTCTTCAAGAAGGACTACGCCCCTGAGGACATCCGCCAGGGAGTCATCGGAGCCATCAGCATCCGCATCCAGGAGCCTAACTTCGAGGGGCAGACAAAGACCAAGCTCGGCTCCACCTACACCTACGAGCAGGAGGTTCTCGACGAGAACGGCAATCCTGTCAAGGAAGCGAACGGGGCGAACAGGATAGAGAGGGGACCGACAATCAGGGCCTTCATCAACGATTTCATAAAGACGAATCTCGACAACTATCTCCACATACACAAGGACATAGTTCCTGTAATTCAGGCGAAGATCATCGCGTCCGAGACCGAGCGCAAGGAAATTTCGGGCATACAGAAGAAGACCCGCGAGCGCAACAAGAAGACGAACGTCTACAACCGCAAGCTGCGCGACTGCAAGCTGCATCTCGGAGACAGAATTACAGAACAGAACAAGGAAAAGATCGACCTCACGAGCATATTCATCACCGAGGGAGACTCCGCAAGCGGTACCATCACCAAGGCACGTGACGCTCAGACGCAGGCGGTGTTCAGCCTCCGTGGAAAGCCAATCAACTGCTACAAGGAAAGCCGCAAGAAGGTGGCGGAGAACGAGGAGCTGAACCTGCTTCTTAACGCGCTCGGAGTGGAGGACGATGTGGCGAACCTGCGTTACAACAGGATTGTGGTGGCGACCGATGCCGATGACGATGGGATGCACATCCGCATGCTTGTACTCACCTTCTTCATGAAATACTACCCGGAGCTGATACGAAACGGGCACGTCTACATCCTCCAGACTCCCCTCTTCCGCGTGCGCAACAAAAAGGAGTCGATTTACTGCTACGACGCGGCGGAGAAGGAAAAGGCGGTACGCAAGATCAAGACGGGTGTGGAGATAACCAGATTCAAAGGCCTTGGAGAGATTTCGTCGGACGAGTTCAAGGACTTCATCGGCGAGGGCATGAGGCTCGACCCGGTGACGCTAAGCGATGAGGAGTCGATTTCCGAGATTATGGAGTTCTACATGGGCGACAACACAATCGAGCGGCAGAATTTCATTCGGGGGAATCTGCGCAGCGAGGAGGAATTAGAGGACGTTAATATATAGTGCGGAATGTCTAAATACGGAATGTCTAAAAAGCGGATTGCGGCGTTGGACTTCGAGAATCCAAATCCTAACATCCGTGAGGTTGTACGGAATGTCTAAAAAGCGGATTGCGGCGTTGGACTTCGAGAATCCAAATCCTCACAACCGTGAGGTTGCTGCGGCTTGAATTTCTCGTCCGCCTTGCACTCCATCTTTTTATACATCCCTAATCCCGTTGATTGAATAATTGATTGAATAATTGATTGAATAATTGATTGAATAATTGATTG
>ERZ808246.1084-NODE-1084-length-20522-cov-3.677921_pt1 | contig 20522 bp, 17 predicted proteins | sample MGYA00521083_ERZ808246 | MGnify/ENA primary metagenome ERZ808246 (study PRJEB31516, sample SAMN03275577) | gut metagenome | biome: mammalia-associated habitat; material: feces | host: Papio cynocephalus | place: Kenya | collected 2012-07-07 ... | reverse complement strand
GAAGAGGCAGCAGAATACGAAAAAACGGCAGAATACGACAAAGCGGTGGAATACACGAAAACGGCCGATGCGAACGGGACGTGCCGGGCAGACGAAGAGCCTCAGATTTTTACAGGGACGGAAATCGTAAAGGATGCGATTCTCCTTCGTGACACCAGGGTCTGGAGCAAGCTTTTTACGAGAGAAGCGATTGGAGACAGAAGGTTCCGAAAAGGCCTGACGATCGGGGAGGACATGCTGTTCGTGGTTTCCCTGGTGGAAGAGAGCACGCGGTATGCACTTGTAAAAGAGGAGAAGCTCTACCGCTACACCGTGAATCCGAAGGGGGCGATGGAGCGGCCGTTTACTCCCTCGTACATGGACCAGATCCGGTGCTGGGAGGAGGCTGAAACGGTCCTTAAGAAGAACCTTCCAAAGGTCCTGAAGGATCCGGAGGCGGCAGCAAGGCTGGGGACGCTTCAGATGGTTTCGGACGTTTTGACGGCCTCCAAGATTGCAAAGCTTCCTTCTGGGGAGCGGGAGCAATACGAAAGCGAATTTCAGCTCTGCCGGGAAAAGCTCTCCCTTCACCGGAAGGTGCCGGGCGCCTTTTCGGGACTTTCATGGGACTATCGGATCAAGGCAGTGCTTCTTCAGAGGCTGCCGGGAATTTACAGGAGATTGTATGAGTGAAATAGCACTTTATATGCACGCAGGGAGCGGAAACCACGGGTGTGAGGCGATTGTGGATTCGCTGGTGCGCATGATGCCGGTGGATGAATTCACACTCATGACGAATTCGGCGAAGGAGGATGAGAGGTATCTCCCCGCCGAGGTGAAGCAGCGCACGAGAATCATCGAGGAGCAGCACATTGCAGACCATGTTCTGGCACATACGTTTTATTATGCGCTCCGGAAGGTGACCGGTGATGAGGAGTCGTTCCTGCGCTACCGCTATCGCGCGCTCACCGGGAAAAACGCCCCGAAGCTTGCGGTTTCCATCGGTGGAGACAACTACTGTTATCCCGTCATGACGAAGGACCTGATGGTGGCGAATGCCATGTTCAACCGGCAGGGAACAGCGACGGTCCTGCTCGGCTGCTCCATTGAGCCGGATCTTCTGAAGGAAAAAGGCCCATTGACGGAGGATCTCAGCCGTTACCGGAAGATCATCGCAAGAGAGAGTATTTCTTATGAAGCGATCCGGAAGGCCATGCAGAAAGCGTATGGAGACGAGGGAGCGGCAAGAGTGGTGTACTGTCCAGACCCAGCCTTTTCCCTTCCTGTGGATGAGAGCGGACTTCCGGAGGATTTCGAATCCGGGAATACGGTCGGCATCAATTTAAGCCCGATGGCGGAGCAGTATGCGAAGGATCCGTCCGCGCCGCTCAAAAGCTATGCGGAGCTGATCCGCGAGATTCTGCGTGCCACGAACATGAAGGTGGCCCTGATTCCGCATGTTGTGTGGGAGCGCAGCAATGATTTTATCCCTCTCCGGAAGCTCTTTGAGATGTTCCGAGACACCGGGAGAGTCAGCCTGATTGAAGATATGTCCGCAGAGAAGCTCAAGGGCGTCATTGCCAACTGCAGGTTTTTCATCGGGGCGCGGACGCATGCGACGATTGCGGCCTATTCCACGATCATCCCGACCCTGGTGGTCGGCTATTCTGTCAAGGCAAGAGGCATCGCAAGGGACCTGTTCGGAACCGAGGAGCATTATGTCCTTCCGGTGCAGACGCTGACGGACCCGCAGCAGATGGTGGATGCCTGGAGCTGGCTTTTGTCCAACGAGGATCAGATCCGCTACAAGCTGGCGGGAGGCGCGACGAGATTCCGCGCGGAGACCTGCCGGAACGCGGAAGAGCTTCATAAGGTGCTGGAAACGCTGTAACAGACGATATTTGTGCAGGCGGAAAGTCTTTGTCCGAGCGGCATTGATTTGTATGCTGAGCGGGCGATCTCCACGCAGGCGGGAAGTTCCTGCCCGGAAGGCAAGTGACTTGTAGGTTAAGCAGGTGATCTCCGCGCAGACAGGAGTACATGTTTTCGGCAACCGCCTTCCGCGGGAAAATCAGACCGATACAAGGAACAGCAGGATATGCAGAACAAGCAAAAAAAAGCTTCCGCATCCGGCAGGGTGCGGCTGGCAGAACGGAATATTGCATTCGGCTACATCGGACAGGCGGCGACGGCGCTGATGTCCTTTGTTCTTCGTACCATTTTTATCCGGCATCTGTCGGAACAGCTTCTCGGTGTCAATTCTCTCTATACGAATATCCTCTCCATCCTGTCGATGGCGGAGCTCGGAATCGGAACCGCACTGAACTTCGCACTCTATCGTCCGGTGGCGGAGAAGAACACGGAGAAGATCAAGTCCTACATGCAGATGTACCGGAAGGCCTATACGGTCATCGCGCTCGTGGTGGCGGGCATCGGTCTTGCCATTGCGCCGTTCCTTAAGTATCTCATCAAGGACCCGGGGACGATTACGGTTCATCAGATGACGGTGTATTATCTGATCTTCCTGTTCAACACGGTCAGCACCTATTTTGTCTCCTACAAGTACAGCCTGTGCAACGCCGAGCAGCGCAATTATATTCAGACGAATATCAACACCATCACGAAGATCCTGGTGACGCTTCTTCAGATGGCGGTGATTGTTCTCACCGGAAATTTCCTGTTCTACCTTCTGACGGATATGTTCGTGCAGCTGGCCCAGAAAATTTTCGTTTCCTGGTATCTGAACCGTCTGTATCCGTATCTGCGGGACAAAAATGTGCAGCCGCTCTCCAAAGAGGAGTCCGGCGAGGTCTGGAAGAAAACCAAGGCGCTGGTGCTGCACAAGGTCGGCGATGTGGCAAGACTCCAGACGGACTCTCTGATCATTTCCTCCTTCATCGCGGTTGCGATGTCCGGCATTGTGGACAACTACAATCTGGTCATCAACGCCGTGACGAATTTCGTCAACATCATTTTCAATTCCGTGATCTCCGGCTTCGGGAATCTGATTGCGACAGAGACCAGAGAGCGGCAGTATGAGCTGTTTCAGGTCTACCGCTTTTTTGCAAGCTGGGTGTACGGCTTCGCGGTGACGGGATTTTTCGTTCTTCTGACGCCGCTGATCCGGATCTGGCTCGGGGATGCCTGGGTCCTTCCCGCCTCTGCGGTGACGCTGATCCTGATCGATCTGTATTTCAAGGGAGACCGGATTGTGCTCTCCAACTATAAGACGGCAGCGGGGGTGTTCGAGCAGGACAAGTATCTGGCGCTGATTCAGGGCGGCGTCAATCTGGTGCTGTCGATCTGGCTCGTGCAGAAAATCGGCCTTGCCGGAATCTATGTCGGAACCGTGGTTTCGGGCCTGATTGCCAATTTAACCAAGCCGGTCATTATCTACCGGGTGTGCTTCGAGCGGTCCTGCCGCACGTATTTTACGGAGTCCTTCCGATATGCGGGGACCGTCGCAGTGCTCGCGGCTGTGCTGAAGGCTGTGGGAAACCGTGTGATGGCGCAGCCGGGAATTGTGAATTTTCTTCTGATGGCCGTGCTGATCACTGTGGTGTTCAACGGTGTATTCCTTCTTCTGTTTGGGAGAACGAAGGAGTGTCGGTATTTGAAGCAGGTGGTGCTGCGCAAGCTGGGGAAGGCAGTCTGACCGGACAGAAATCCTGACTGTAAACAATGGAACAGGGACCGGACCGAATATCCAGGAAAATGAAACAGTAAGACACGGGCAGAAGCAGAAGAAGGCGTGGCGAGGGAACAGGATACAATGAGTGATGAGAATAAAATGCAGCTTCTGGAGAAAATATCTGCGGAAGCGGCAAGAGAGCTTGAGGAAATTGCGCATCCTGCTGTGAAGGTGAAAATCAAAAGGCTTGTCAAAAGAGCCCTCGGGAAGAAAAACTCCCCAGAGGATCTGCTGTTCTGGCCGGCGGGACTCCTGCTTCTTGGACTTGCGGAGGCGGGACATTTTGCAGAGGCAGAGCACTATCTGGACCGCTGGTTTGAGCGTGGCATGCCGGTATCGAATCCGGATGATGCACTGTCCGGAGCGGTGATGCTGCGGCTACTGGAAGCCACCGGGAGAAAGCGCTATCAGGACGGCGCGGATCGGATCTTTGATTATCTGGAGAATTGCCGGAAGGACGCAGAGGGCTCCATCGTATACGGACAGCGAAGCTCCAATGACTGGATCTATGCGGACGGCGTGGGGCAGACCTGTCTGTTCTATGCGGAATACGCAAGGATCATGAGTGCTCTGGAGGAGAAAAGAAGGGACTGCAGGAATACTGGGAATGCAGAAATCGCAGACCGGAGGAGGAACGAAGAGGAAGCGGAGAAGGAAAACAGAAGGCACAAAGTGGAAACCGCGAAGAGGGAAGCTCTTCGGCAGGCGGAGAATTTTCTCTCCCATGGGATGGATTTCAGAAGTGGACTTCCCTATCATGGGTATGACACAAAAAGCGGCATGAAGTATGGCATCATCGGCTGGGGACGCGCCGCAGGGTGGCTTCTTCTGGGACTGTCGGAGCTGGATTTTGAGGAGAGGGAATCTAACGAAAAGGCGGAGAAAATGATTCTGGCTGTTCTGGACAGAATCCGGGAGAATGGTCTGTTTTCCTGGCAGCTTGACTGCCTTGAGGGGCCACTGGACACCTCGGCAAGCGGCATGATTTTCTACAGTCTCCTCCGGTTGGAACGCCGCACAAAAGATACGGGAACGAATCAGGGCTTCCTGCAGCCGAAGCAATGCGGAGGCAAAAAAGAGCCGGGAGATGACAGCAAAATGGATCCGATGCTCTGTGCCAGAATCAAAGCTGTCTGCCAAAAGGCGGGAGAGACTCTTTTTGCCATGGCCGGGCAGGATGGGAAAATCGGTCAGGCTTCCGCGGAGTGCGTGGACTTTGCCGAGTACCGGCAGCAGTATGGAAATTATCCGTGGGGACAGGGAGCGGTTTTGGCCTTTCTTGCAGCATGGTGCAGGCAGGAGGGATAATCGGGCAGATTCGCCATTCAGACCGCGAAGGATTTGCGCATTAAGACAGATACGCTGTGGCGTGAAAGGACAAGATGATTATTGTAGGAATTAAGGGAGGACTCGGGAATCAGATGCAGCAGTACGCGCTGTACTGTAAGCTCCGGAGTCTTGGGAAGGATGTAAAGCTCGATCTTTCCTGGTTTGATGAAGACAATCAGAAGAATATGCTGGCACCCAGAAGCTGTGAACTTCTGCGCTTTGTGAATCTTCCATATGAGGAGTGCACCGAGGAGGAAAAAAGAGAGCTTCTCGGCAGCAGCTCGGTCTGGGGAAAGGCGGCAAGAAGACTGCATCTTGGAACCAGGGCAGCAGGAAAGCGTTTTACCGAGAGCCGGATGTACCACCCGGAAATCTTTGATCTGGAGGATGCATATCTGGACGGATATTTTGCCTGCACGAAGTACTATGAAGACATTCTGGGAGAGCTGCGGAAGGTCTTTGTCTTTCCGGAGAGCACAGACCCTTCTGTCAACGCAAGAAACCTGGCGGTGATTACGGAGATGGAGGACGCCTATACCTTCTCCTGCGCGGTGCATATCCGGCGCGGAGATTATCTCGATGCGGCCAATGCTCCTCTTCTTGGAGGAATCTGCACGGAGAATTATTATCAGGGTGCGGTGGATTTTCTGGAGCGTGCCGTGGAGGCGACAAGGAGCGGGCGCAGAATTCACTTTTATGTATTCTCGGACGATCCCGGATTCGCCCGCGCCTGCCGCTTCGGAAATCTCGGCGAAGAAATGACTGTGTGTGACTGGAATCAGAGGAAAGACAACCTTCTTGACATGCAGCTGATGACTCATTGCAACGGCGTTATCGCGGCGAATTCCACGTTCTCCTTCTGGGGAGGACGCCTGAATGCAAGAGAGCCGAGAATACTGATCCGGCCGCTTCGTCACCGCAACAACCAGATCCCGGATCCGGAACAGATGCGGGACTACTGGAAAGGCTGGACGCTTGTGGACACAGACGGAAAGGCGATATAATATTTATTCGGCATCTCTGTGGGAAATCAACCCGGAGAGGCAAGCTGGCTTGCCGAGCCTGGGAGGCTTCACACGGAAGGAACAAGACGCGAAGCGTCTCTGGCCGCCCGAAGCGAGAATTTGCAGGGCAAATGCGAGATGCGGGTGCTGAACGGAAAACGAGAGGGAACGATTATGGGAAAGATTATTTTAACCGGCGACCGCCCGACGGGCCGCCTTCATATCGGACATTATGTAGGATCGCTTCGCCGCAGGGTGGAGCTGCAAAACCGCGGTGATTTTGATGAAATCAATATCATGATTGCGGACGCACAGGCCCTGACGGACAACGCGGACAACCCGGAGAAGGTCCGCCAGAACATCATCAACGTGGCACTGGACTATTTGTCTGCAGGCATTGATCCGGAGAAGACGACGATTCTGATTCAGTCGCAGATTCCGGAGCTGACCGAGCTGACCTTCTACTATGCAAACCTTGTGACGGTTGCACGCCTTCAGAGAAATCCGACGGTGAAGTCGGAGCTCGGGATGCGCGGCTTCGGCAGCAGCATTCCGGTCGGATTTTTCACGTATCCGATTTCACAGGCAGCGGACATTACGGCGTTCAAGGCAACGACCGTTCCCGCCGGAGAAGATCAGGAGCCGATGATCGAGCAGACGAGAGAGATCGTCCGCAGCTTCAACCACACGTATCAGTGCGAGGTTTTGGTGGAGCCGGAGATCCTTCTTCCGGAGAACCAGGCATCCATGCGTCTTCCCGGAACGGACGGCAAGGAGAAGATGAGCAAGTCCCTTGGCAACTGCATCTATCTGTCCGAGGAGCCGGATGATATCAAGAAGAAGGTCATGAGCATGTTCACGGATCCGGATCATCTTAGGATTGAGGATCCCGGCAAAATCGAAGGCAACACCGTCTTTACCTATCTGGATGCCTTTGCAAAGCCGGAGCATTTCGCGGAGTTCCTGCCGGAGTACGCAAATCTCGATGAGCTGAAGGATCACTACCGCCGCGGCGGTCTTGGCGACGTGAAGGTGAAGAAGTTCCTGAACAATGTTCTGCAGACCACGCTGGAGCCGATCCGCAGCCGCCGGCATGAATATGAGAAGAATATTGATTATGTGTATGAGGTTCTGAAGAAGGGAACCGAAAAGGCAGAGGAGACAGCAGCGAACACGCTCCACGAGGTCAAGGATGCGATGAAGATCAATTATTTTGATGACAAGGAGCTGATTCTGCAGCAGCAGAAGGAATTCGACGAGGCGGCAAGAAAGCGTACGGAGCTGGAGACCAGGAAGGCAAGAAGCCGTGCCGCAGCAGGGAAGCAATAGAGATTGCCACTGACGGAACAGGTACCGGACATTTACAAATAAAGCAAGTGCTGTTTACATTTGTGGAGTATGATAGAAACGGACAGGAGGAAATGTATCATGAAGATTCTTGTAACAGGTGGTGCAGGATTTATCGGAAGTCATACCGTAGTGGAGCTTCAGAATGCAGGGCATGAGCCGATTATTCTGGATAATCTCTACAATGCAAGTGAGAAGGTACTGGGAAGAATTGAGGCAATCACAGGCAAGAAGGTTCCCTTTTATAAGGTGGATATCCGCGACCGCGAAGGCCTGAACAAGGTCTTCGAGGAAGAAAAGCCGGACGCGGTCATCCATTTTGCAGGACTGAAGGCAGTCGGCGAGTCGGTACACAAGCCGTGGGAGTATTATGACAATAATATTACAGGAACGCTGACGCTGGTCGATGTGATGCGTCAGCACGGCTGCAAGAATATGATCTTCTCTTCCTCAGCAACGGTGTACGGAGATCCCGCCTTTGTTCCGATTACGGAGGAGTGCCCGAAGGGACAGTGCACGAATCCATACGGCTGGACGAAGTCTATGCTGGAGCAGATTCTGACGGATATTCAGTTTGCGGATCCGGAGTGGAATGTGATCCTTCTGCGCTACTTCAATCCGATCGGCGCACATAAATCGGGCACGATGGGAGAGAACCCGAACGGTATCCCGAACAATCTGATGCCGTACATCACGCAGGTTGCCGTCGGCAAGCTGGAGAAGCTCCACGTTTTCGGCAATGACTATGACACGCCGGATGGAACCGGTGTTCGCGACTACATCCATGTTGTGGACCTCGCAAGGGGTCATGTGTGCGCGCTGAAGAAGCTGGTACCCGGATCGGGACTCAGCATCTACAATCTGGGAACCGGCGTTGGCTACAGCGTACTGGATATCGTGAAGAACTTCGAAGAGGCAACCGGCATTCACATTCCATATGTGATCGACGGAAGACGTGCGGGCGATATTGCAACCTGCTATTGCTCCGCAGCAAAGGCGAAGAAGGACCTTGGCTGGGAGGCACAGTACGGAATCCGCGATATGTGCGAGGATTCCTGGAGATGGCAGAGCCAGAACCCGAACGGGTATGACGGCTGAGAAAAGCCTTCACGGATTTTGCCTCAGCGAGGTATAAGTATGTTTCGACTTTGGGCGAAGGAATGGAAGGCAGGGCATCTTGTCCGCCAGACGACAATCGAAGATCCTTCTGACGAGACGAGAACCCATAAGGTGTTCCATGCGCTGACAAAGGTCTGCCATGAATTCGATCTGCCGGAGCCGATCTGGCTGGATCAGAACATCCGGGATTTCCAGCGGCGGGCGAAATGCCGCTTCACAAAGGACAGCTTTGTGGAAGAGATTCCGTTTGATTATCTGGAAATCGAAATCGTGGAAGAGGATCCGAATTTTTTCTGAAATTGAATACAGTGTTTGAAAAAGAAAGGAGACGCCGGTCTGACGTCTCCTTTTCTTATCATCGGTAAGAAATTTTCTCATAAAGGCCGCCTGGCAAGAACTTCTCCAAAGGTTGAAGTCTGCAATCTTTTAGGTTTTATGGCTTGTACTGCTGCCGAATGATCTCATGCTATGATGAAAAGAACACGGGAAACCGGCTCTTTGGGGCATAGGATGAGACCATTCGGCTTTTCCTGTAAAAAGAGAGTCAGAAAACTGTGCAGGTGAAATGATATGGATTGGGTGTGTCAAAGAGCATAGGGGGATAACATGAACTTCAATCAGCGAAAGGACAGTCCGAGACCGGATTTTTACCGGGAGAAGTGGATTTCTTTAAATGGAGAATGGACATTCAAGCTTGATGACGAAGAGGAGGGACTTCGCAGAAGATACGAGCTGCAGCTTCCGGAGGGAAGAAGCATCCGGGTTCCGTTCTGCTATCAGTCGGAGGAAAGCGGAATCGGAGAGAAGGAAATTCACCGGGTGCTGTGGTATGAAAGGAGCATTGTCCTTCCAAAGGAGTGGGGGAAGGAGCATGTGTGGCTGCATTTCGGTGCGGTCGATCACGATGCGAAGGTTTGGGTGAATGGCACGTATGCGGGGGAGCATCATGGAGGCTTTACACCATTTTGCTTTGAGGTAACTGATTTTATTGATGAGGAGCGAAAGCTTCGGATTACGGTTCGGTGTCTGGATGCCAATACGCCGGATCTGGTGAGAGGCAAACAGCACTGGAATCAGACAACAGACCGCTGCTGGTATACGGCGACCGGCGGAATCTGGCAGTCTGTGTGGCTGGAGGCTGTTCCGGGAATTCGGATTTCAGACATTTCTATTCAATCGGATATCGATACAAGGGCATTTTCGGCAGAGATTGCACTGGACAGGGAAATTTGTGGAACTCTTTTCCGGGAAATTCGCAGACAGGAGAATGGAGACTCTGCAGGAAAGGCTGTGTGCCGGGGAACCTTGGAAATTTGCGGACGGCGCGGCATAGTGATGACGAAGCTTCCGTATCCGGATCCGATTGACAACGTGGACTTGTGGAGCCCGGAGCACCCCAATCTGTATGATTTTATTGTGCGGATCGAAGCAGGTGGGCAGGTTCAGGATGAAGCCGCGGCGTACTTCGGGCTGCGGAAAATTGCGGTGGAGCATGGGAGAATTTGCCTCAATCACGTTCCTTTATTCCAAAGGCTGGTTTTGGATCAGGGATATTGGCCAAGAACTCTGATGACGCCGCCGGATCATGAGGCGCTCATCCGCGACATTTCTCTTACGAAGCAGATGGGCTTTAACGGCGTGCGTAAGCACCAGAAGCTGGAGGATCCGAGGTTCTTATATGAAGCCGACAGGATGGGACTTCTTGTATGGGAGGAGCTTCCCTCTGCATACGAATTTACAGACCGCACCACGGCGGAAATTGCAGCACTGATTCCGGAAATGATCCGGCGGGATGGAAATCATCCCTGCATCATTACCTGGCTTTTGTTCAACGAAAGCTGGGGAATCCGGCATGTACAGGTGGATTCGAGGCAGCAGGAGCTGGGAATCTCCATGTATCATCTGGTCAAGAGCTTGGATGAAACCAGACTGATCAGCACCAATGACGGATGGGAGGCTCTGCCGTCCGATTTTATCGGAATTCATGATTATGAGCAGGATCCGGAGATCATCCGCCGCAAGTACGAGAAGAAAGAGGCGCTGATGCATGGATATGCTGCAGCACGGGCTATCCTGGCAGATGGAACGCCTTATCGGGATGAGCCGGTTCTTGTCACCGAAATGGGCGGGGTAGCGCTAGAGGATCACAACAGCACGACCTGGGGGTATCATGACAAGGCGAGAAACCCGGAGATGCTCCTGGAGAAAATGCGCGGCATGATGGAGGAATATATGCAGATTCCATGGAAGATTCAGGGCATCTGCTATACACAGCTGACGGATGTCGAACAGGAGACGAACGGACTCCTGTATCCGGACCGGACGCCAAAGGCAGATCTTTCACAGATACGGAAGATTATGACGCAAGAGTATTGAATACATAGAGAGCTGCCCATTATATAAGCAGCTAAGAAAGAAAACAAAGCAGGAAATCAGGGTGCCGCTTTCCTGCTTTGTCTTTTTCTGTCTTACCAGACTGCAGAAAAACGTTTTCTGATAGAATCAAATGAAGCATAAATTCATTCGGGGTGAGATGAACAATTCAAACGAATCGTGCATTGGAAAAAAGTGTTTTGTGTAATAGAAAGGGTCCCATTATATTTTTTGATACAAGTGCGGACATTTTTAAGACCATATCCGTGATGACCATCAGATAAATGATATTTTTTAAAACTATATGGATTTTTAATGGAATATAGAATCATGTTTCCTTGCGTTTTTATTTTTATTTCGATTCGTCTTTGCTCAAAAGATAATCCGGTGCAAGCTTCAATAGCATTATCAAAAGTGTTGCCAATTATAATGTACAGATCGACAGGATTAATTGAAATAGATGGCGCAATGGAAATATCCATTTCAACGATGATGTTATTTTCTTTGGACAAGGAAAGGTAGTTGGTTAGTATCATGTCAATTTGCTGATTACCCGTATTTACAATAGGTGTAATATTATCAAGCGCAGTTTGAGCTTGTGAGATAATTTCTTTTGCAGCAAACTGTGAATCTGGTGACATGCACACGGCGTTCATTGCCATCACATATTTCTTAATATCGTGCCATAAAGCCTGTGTTTCTTGTTGGCTCTCATAGAGCTTTTGGTAGTAATCTTTTTGAAAGAGAAATTGCTGCTTATCCATTTCGTACATATGCTGTTTATAAGCGTTCGCCTGAAGCAATTCGGTATAAAGAATAAAAGTCATATTAAGATATAATAATGTTAAAAGATATAAAATTGTCCAAGAGTTCGGAACAGAGTAAAGGCATTGATGTAAGACGATACAGCAAATAAGAACACAGAAAATTTCACAGAGGAGAATAGGAATCCCCTTTTTTATAGAAAAGGACTTTCCCTCTTTCCGGCTGAAGGAGACAACAAAAATAATAGCAAAAGTATATAAAAAATTGGAGTTAAAAATATAAATGATTCTTTCGATATCGGAAGACATCATTCGATTTACAGAAATGCCAAGGTAATTCAAGAATCTCATGGAAATCAGGTCAGTAATAGCTACCAGAGAATAGAAAGAAAACGCAGAAAATATCGCCTGAATAACAGAAGCTTTATAAAAGAGAATAACAGTCAGGGAGAAAATAAGTAATGTGCATATGATTCGAGGGATAACAAAGAGCGGGAAAATACTGAAAATAAATAAAATCAAACAAAATAATACCTGTGATAAGAACAAAAAACACTTATTTGCGTTGCCTTTCAAACAAAAAAATTACGTATAAAAATCCCTATCAATAAAATATTATAAGTACACCCAGATAATTCAGATACAATTAAAATAGCCAATAGTTATCTCCCTAAATAATTATTTAATGTAGAATTAAAAGATTCTTTTTTTCTTCTACTGATAGGAAGCAGGTCGTGATTTGACATTTGTACTTCCTTTGATGAAGCACATAAAATATGCTTCATATTAATCAAATAACTTTTATGAGAAAAAGAAAATAACGATTGAGAAAGCTGCTGTAACAACTCGGTTAATGTTTGCCGAACAACATATTCAGCTGTTTCCGTGTGAATAGTGGAAAAATGTCCAAAACTTTCAATATAAATTATATTAGAGATTGGAATAGAAAACAAATCTCCATCATATTTGAATGACAGGCGATTGGATTTAATTTCAGAAATAGCTGCATCAAGTGCTTTTGTCAAATCTTCTTCTTGAAGAGGCTTTAGCAAATAACGAAAAACAAGTCCGTATCCTTTTAGTGTGTATCTACTACTTTTGGTGACAAAAATAATTAGTGTGGAATCTTCAATCGCATGCAGTCTTTGCGCCACTTCATATCCGGTTGGAGATTCCATTTCAATGTCAAGAAAAAGTATATCGAAGAATGAGACACCAAGTGTGCGTAAAAAAACCTCAGAAGAAGAGAAGGTCTGTATCGAAGCAGTGGCCGAGGAGAGGTGTTTACGTATTAGTGACGTAATATATTCTATATCTTCAACCTCATCGTCACATATCGCAATTTGAATCATATTACATTCGCCTTTCATAAAAGTTCGAAAAATACAGGAAAAATCCGCACTAAAAATGTAATAGATAGGAATATTTGCAAAATCAGTATACCAAATTACCACTTTTGCTGTCAATCGTGCCATTTTTGCCATCCCTATTGAAAATATTTCTAAAACAAGATATTTATTAAAACAAAAAGACACGACAAGAAGAATAAAAGCATGGAAAAGAAATGTGCAACAAAATTTGTTCTATGGATGGGTAACCTCAACGTATCATTACACAAGAACATTCTTTGGCGATTCATCGTTAACTGCAACCGGAGATTCTGGAAGAGTCTGGGGACAATATACAGTTACGGCGCGAGGGCCATGGATTTACCAGCATATTGCGGAAGAGCATGTCTTGAGAGTTTTTTACGGAACGGAAGACTGATACTCTAATTGATAATTCATTTAGAAAATGATTTTATAAGAGATAATCAGTCATAAAGATCATGGGATTTGACTGATTATCTCTTTACAAAATAGACTATGAAAATAAGTGTAAAAAAAACGATTGCCATTTCGATAATAGGAGCAATATTAACGGCTAATATTAGCGTTTTTTGTGCTTTTTATGATTTGATAAAAATTGACACAAAGGATGGATATATATATTATTCGATTCAACATGAGTCCAATCCACTGAGTATTAATCTGGATAAATATCAAAAGACATATAATGATTTAAACGTAAATTTCTCACGAAACGGATATCAATATTTGGAAGTATATTACCAATATTTAGAACCTGTGCAAGAAAATCACAAAAAGTACTATACAGTGGAGAATGAACTTGAACAGCCTGCGGATACAATACAGGCGGTACAGATAAGTGCAAATGTGCTGAATCATGCCAAACTTTCTAGGGGACGATATTTCAAAAAGAAAGATTATATATATCATGAAAACGATGACATTCCTGTTTTAATGGGAAGTGATTATGAGGATATTTATGATGTTGGAGATCTTTTTCAAGCTACGTATTTGTATCAAGAATACACATTTCAGATTGTAGGATTTTTACAGAAAGGGACAGAAATTTGTGCAGGAGAAAGGTCGTCTATTGCAGATCGCTTTGTAATAATGCCGAGCTTTAATATTAACGACAATAATATTGAAGAAAATGATGGATACCGTATTCATTATGCGAATAAAATCAGCGGTCTTGTCCTTACGCACAAATATAATGATTCTGATATGGAAAAAATCAATGACCTTCTTGCTGATGGTGATATTGGACAATGCACAGTGCAGGTATTCCCTTATAAATATCGAAAAATATGGGGACTGAGTGTAGGCCTTTTTCCGCTCCTGCTGATAGGCTTATTTATCATTGAATTCCTTGTATATTCGGGCATATTGGCGCTTTATAAAAGGAAATCTATGCAGTGCGGACGAAAAATATATTTCTTTTCGTTGTGGGCGCTATCCTTGCTTGCGCTTTATGGAATCGATATGATCATCAGGAAAATGATGGGGATCATTATATTGAATATCAAAAGTATTTTCATCCTTACGATTATTACACTTTTGTCTTATGCTTATATTTTTATAAAAATATAGGCACGAAAAGTTGGAAGTCTTCAAAAATCCAGACAATTCTGCTAAACTATCTGTAATTGCATAACGAAGTTCTATTCTGTGAACGCCGCTGAGCCATCATTGCGGTCATGTCTTGATCCTGTCTGATTCACATCGAACGAAACTTATGCATATAACCCATTTTTCCGCAGGAGTTTCGCCGTAGAACCAGACGGATCCGATGTGAGTCCTGATTCAGAGAACATTACCAGGTAAACTTATCATTGGGCGAATTGAACAATAGAAAAATATGGGAGCATCCCTCTTTGAAGGGGCTGCTCCCAATTTCTAAAAAATCAGTTTCCCCCAACAGAAATTGGTGCCAGGTACGCTTCCAGTATCTTCGCATCCTTCGCAGGGAGCGTGATGTCAAGCCGTACGCCCTCCGCAAGATATTCCGCCTGGCTGTCCGGATATTTTTTCTGCATGTCATGCAGAAGGCCTCCGCAGGAATAGGGAAGGAGGTAGGTGTGATGCTCCTTCTTCCCGGCAAGCGTCTCATCGAGAAGTTGAAGAAGCGGCTCGTACCCTCCAAGGTTCCGCGCGGAGAAATAAATATGGTCCGGGAAGGCGTGAAGAACCGGGAGATCCTCGCAGCGGTCCGCTTTGTTGTAGACGACAAGGACCGGAATGTCGGCGGCTCCGATTTCCTCCAGTGTTCTGCGCGTGACTTTGAGATGCTCCTGCCATTCCGGGTCGGAATAGTCCACAACCTCGATCAGAAGATCTGCATATTTTACCTCGTCCAGGGTGGAACGGAAGGCCTTGACCAGCGTGTGCGGAAGGTCGGAGATGAAACCGACGGTGTCACTTAACAGGAACGGATGATGGCCGGGAACCTGGATGCTGCGCACAGAGGTGTCCAGTGTTGCAAAGAGCATGTCCTTTTCCAGAACTGCCTTGCCGGATTCGGACCCGGATGACGCGGGGCACAGGGAAAGAAAGCCGTTCATAAGTGTAGATTTTCCGGCATTGGTGTAGCCGACCAGCGCAACCAGAGGTAGGTCACTTTGGAGTCTGCGGCTTCGCTGTGTGCTGCGCTCCTTTTCGACCTCCTTCAGCTGCCGGCTGATTTCGGAGAGCTGCCGCTCGATATGGCGGCGGTCCAGCTCAAGCTTTTCCTCACCGGCACCCTTGTTGGAGAGGCGTCCCGAACCTCCGCCCTGGCGGCTCAAGTTCTTGCGCATGCCAGCAAGACGGGGGAGCATGTACTGGAGCTGCGCGGATTTTACTTGAAGTCTTGCTTCACGGGTCCTTGCGCGGGTGCTGAAAATCTGCAGAATGATGCCGGTACGGTCCATGACCTCGGTATCCAGAATGTCCTCAAGATTCCGGACCTGCATGGGGGTCAGCGTCTCCTGGAAAATAACGATGTCGGCATCGTCTGCAAGAATGGCGGCCTTGAGCTCTTCGACCTTGCCGCGGCCAAGGAGCGTTTTCTGTGTGATGGTGGGGGCGTTCTGGATCACAGAGGAGGTGACCTCAAGCTCGCAGGCCTTGGCGAGCTGCTGCAGCTCTTCAATGGAGGCGCGGTAGCGCTCGGGGGAGGCTTGGGTGTTGAGACCGGCAAGGACGGCCTTCTTTTTCTTGGTGGATGGAGCCAGTTCGATCATATCAATTTATTTCCTTTTTCTTAAAATCTTGTATTGAAAACCTCATCTCGCATTTCCTTACGGAAATTAAATCACAAATCTTGCAAGAAACGAACTAAAATTTTCGATGATCTTTCTGTCTTTTTTACATAGGAACATTATATTTGTTTTAAGAATTGAGGCGCATCAATTACAGCCCTGCGAAAGAAATGAGGTTTTCTTATAAGTGGGCGCAGTCAGAATACTACCAGTATGTTTCTGATGGTACATGACCAGTATCAATGGCAGCATATATTTAAAATGTATACTTTTTGAGGTGATGATCATGGGACGCTTTGAGAGAATGAAGCAGGAAGAATTGATGAATCTGAATGGTGGAATCGAACATAATGGCTTTTATCGCTGGGGTGATGCGGTTGGAGGTTTTGTTGCCGATTTGATTCCTGCCGGAATTGGAAAGTATTTAAAAAAATTGAAGAAATTTATCAGCTATCTTTGAAACGAAAGCATCGGTGCGTCCGCACCGGCTGCCGCATGTAGAAAAATCCTCGAAGGTGATTTGCCAAATGCGAGGTATAAAAAGAAAAAATGTTGGGGAATGAAAACCCACGGAAAGGAAGAAAATGAAATTTACCAGGATGGATATGGAAGAGGAAAGAAGAGTGAACGGTGGAGGAATCGGAGGAAGATATTACGATTGGGCTTCCAACCGGGCATATGATCGCAATAATGCAAGAACCTATGCACCCTATTATGCAGGGCTTTTACATGGAATTTTCGGATCACTCTGGGACCGCGTTGAAAGATATCTTTGAGAAACGGATGGATTTTTCGAAAGGCACAGGAGAAGAATATGAATCATTTCACAAGAATGACAGAAGAAGAGACAAGAGCACTGAATGGCGGCGGGTTTATTGGAGCAATCAAATTTATCATCAGACTGCTAAGAAAGCCCACATTCATTGCCTGAGATTCCTGTCGATGTAAGAATCGGAACGGTACCATTGTACGTTTGTAGAAACTGCAGAGAAAGTGATTTTATTTCTGCCGGAAGTCCGAGCTGATGTGCCAGACTTCCGGCCTTTTTGCCTTATTATAAATTTGTTCATCAACAGGAAAAGAAACCTTTAGAAGTAAAGCAGAGTGCAAAGGGAGCAGAATATGCATCTTCATGATCATCAATATGATTGCGTGCGGCAGCACGATATTACGGACTGCGGTCCTGCGTGTCTTGCCACGATTGCCAAGTATTATGGAACGGATATTTCAATTTCGCAGATCCGGACGATGACGGGAACAGATCGCCAGGGAACGAATTTGTGGGGAATGATGGTGGCTGCGAGAAAAATCGGGTTTGAAGCGGATGCGTATAAAGGCGATCGACAGGCATTTATGTCCGGATTTCCGCTTCCTGCTATCGCACATGTTATCACGGAAGAAAATCTTTTGCATTATGTAGTTGTAGAGCAGATTACGGAAAAAGATATTACCATTGCGGATCCGGCCAAAGGAATTGTTCATTATTTACCGGAAGATTTTCTACATATGTGGACGGGGGCAATTCTGATTTTGAAGCCGGGATCTGATTATACCAGAAAACGCTACCATCAGAGTCCGATGCAGCTTATTTTTGGATGGATTCTGGAGCAGAAGAGGTTCTTTATTCCTGTTTTTTTATTGTCCCTGGTAATTAGTGCAGCGGGGATTGCGGGAGCATTTTACTATCAGGTTATTATAGGTGTAATCCAGGCAGGTGATGGGGACCTCCAGAAGCTGAACGTGATTACGCTGATGCTTTTGGCATTATATTTTGTTATGAGCGTATGCATGTACTGGCGCAGCCAGCTGATCGTGCGTCTCGGAAATCAGCTGGATGAGACCTTTTTGTTGAGAAGCTATTCAAAGGCGGTAAAACTTCCTCTTTCTTATTTTGAAAACAGAAGAACGGGAGAAATCGTTTCACGATTTTCAGATGCTACACAAATACGGGATGCCATTGCGGAGGGGGCGGTCACCATCATGATTGATCTGGTGATGGCGCTTGCCGGTGGAGTCATGCTCTTTCGGGTCAGTGAGAAATTGTTTTTGATAGCATTTTCTCTGCTCGCTGCATATGTTCTGATTGCGGCTGTTTTTAATCGGCCACAAAAGAAATGGAATGAGAAGATCATGGAGGACGGTTCACAATTTACTTCCCATGTGATCGAAACCATACGTGGAGAGGAAACCTTGAAATGTCTGACTGCCGAGGAAGATTGCTCCGGAAAAGCGGAAGGTCTTTTTCAAAAGCTGATTGACAGTACTTCCAGGGGCGGGAAAGTGACAAATGGTCAGACGGCATTGACTGGATTCCTTAGCTCTGGCGGTACAGTTTTGGTTTTATGGGCGGGCGTTACCATGATTGTAAGACAGAAATTGGGTGTGGGAAGCCTTTTGACCTTTGTGTCGCTGCTGACGTATTTTCTTGGACCGATTCAGAACATGATTGATTTCCAGCCTAAGCTTCAGGCGGCGCTTGTGTCTGCAGACAGATTATCGGAAATTCTGGATATGGAGACAGAGGAGCAGGAAAAAAAGAATGTGGGGGAGAAAAATATAACCTTGGCGGGAAAGGAAATCTGTTTTGACCATGTGAGTTTTCGCTATGGAATGCGCCAGTTGGTTCTGCAGGATATATCACTTCGCATTCATGCCGGAGAGTGCATTGCACTGGTTGGAGAAAGTGGCTGCGGAAAAACAACACTTGCCCGCATATTGATGCATTTTTTTGAAGCTGAAGAGGGAAATTTATATTATGGGGACACGGAAATTCGTCAGATCCCGATCCGAGAGCTCCGCAACCAGATTGCGTATGTACCACAGAAAGCATTCTTAATCAGCGGAACCATGCGGCAAAACCTGACTCTGGGTAATTCGAGAAAAATAGAGGAAAAGGAACTGGATCGGATTTGCAAACAGTGTGCATTGACAGATTTTATCAATAACATGCCGGGTGGATATGATGCTTTTATCGGGGAAGACGGGGATCTGATGTCCGGAGGTCAGAAGCAGCGTATCACGATAGCCAGAGCGCTTTTGCGGAAACCGTCTGTGTTGATCCTTGATGAGGCAACAAGTAATCTGGACAGTATCACGGAGAACATGATCTGTGACACAATTGCCTCTTTGCCAAAAACAATTACGGTCATTGTGATTGCACACAGACTCAGCACGATACGGAGCTGTGATCGAATCGCCGTAATGGCAAAAGGAAAGCTGGTGGACGTCGGTACGCACGAAGAGCTGATACAGAAAGATGGACTATATGCGAGGTTCTGGAGAAAACAGGAGGAAGCAGATTCAAAAGACAATGATTCTGAATTTCCGCAGGAATAGAACAGAAGATTTCCTTTGCTCATATTATCTCCGATGAATGAAATCACAAATCCTGCAAGAAACGAACACAGTTTGAACACAATTATCTTCTATACTCAAAATCGTTCCGGTGGGAAGAGAAACGGAACAGAATATCTGATATACTTGCAGAAAGGGCAGAGAAAGCAGGATCTGCGGATCAAAGGCAATGATTTGTCATCGGCGTATCGGCGGACGAGCCGTGAGAGCCTTCTGTTATCGGATGACAAATAGAGAATATGAAGAAAGGAAGGTACTTATCATGTCGGATGAATTCAATGAGAATCTGAATCAGGATGGTCAGGGCGCAACCGGCCAGACGGGAAACGGAAACTATCAGTATAACAGCGATGGAAACGGCACCTATCACAGCAGCTATTCCACAGAATATCAGTCCAACGGAAACGGCTCTTCGTATCAAAGCAGCACAAGTCAGAGCAGCGGAAACGGTTATTCCTATCAGAGCGGAAACGGCGGTGGCGGCAAGAAGCACGGCGGAATGATCGCCCTTGCCGTGATACTGGCGGCGGCGGTCGGCGTCGCGGGCGGCTACGGCGTGAGAGACTCCATGCATCAGAAGGATACGGCAAAGACGCAGACTGAGGAGAGTGGAACAGAGAGCACGGAAGAGAACAAGAGCCTTGCGGATGCTTCCGAGGGCAGCACGGAATCCTCGGATTCCTCCGAGGATTCGGAGAAGAAGGCAAGTGATGAGCTGAAGACCACGACAGGCTCTGCGGTTGTGACGGATGTCACGCAGGTTGTGGAGAATGTCATGCCTTCGGTCGTATCGGTATATAACAATTTTACCCAGACCACGCAGGACTTCTTCGGACAGACCTATGCGCAGGAGGGAACGTCAACCGGCTCCGGAATCATTATTTCCGAGGACAAGGATAACGACGAGCTTCTGATCGCTACGAACAATCATGTGGTTGAGGATGCAGACAGCCTGGAGGTTCAGTTTATCGATG
>ERZ808246.1083-NODE-1083-length-20522-cov-7.204524_pt1 | contig 20522 bp, 13 predicted proteins | sample MGYA00521083_ERZ808246 | MGnify/ENA primary metagenome ERZ808246 (study PRJEB31516, sample SAMN03275577) | gut metagenome | biome: mammalia-associated habitat; material: feces | host: Papio cynocephalus | place: Kenya | collected 2012-07-07 ... | reverse complement strand
ACCGCAGCAACCTGATGGTTGTGAGGATTTCATCAAGACATCCAACGCAGCAGACCGCCTTTTAGGCGCCCCGTTATCCGTTTTGAGTAGTGAATGCAGTTATTATATTTTCCAGTTCCTCATAGTCGGAGACAAGCACCTGACGTGGGCGGGAGCCCTCCTGCGGGCCGACAATGCCGGCGGCCTCAAGCTGGTCCATTATCTTGCCGGCGCGGGCATAGCCGAGTCCGAGCTTTCTCTGCAAATCGGAGGTCGAGCCTTTCTGGGTGTTGACGACCATGCGTGCGGCGTCGCCGAAAAGGGCGTCGATGTTGGATATGTCAATCGGACCGGCCGAAGAGGAATCGTCCTGACTCGGAGGGGTCGGAAGGTAGTACGGCGTGGTGTAGCACTCCTTATAGCCGTTCTGAGCCTCGATGAACTTCGTGATGCGGTCGATTTCCTTAGTGTCGACGAGAGCGCACTGGACACGCTCCATCTCCACTCCGGCATAGAAGAGCATGTCTCCCCTACCGATGAGGCTTTCCGCGCCCGGCGAATCGAGGATTGTCTGGGAGTCAACGCGTGAAACAGTCCTGAATGCGATTCGCATCGGGAAGTTTGTCTTGATGTCACCGGTGATGACTGAAACAGACGGACGCTGGGTCGCGATGATGAGGTGAATGCCGGCAGCACGTCCCTTCTGCGCGAGACGGATGATGGCGGTCGAGATGCCACGGGCCAGCGCCTTACCCTCGGAGCCGAAGCCGGAAGACATCGTAAGGTCGGCGAACTCGTCGATGACTACCACGATATAAGGCAGATACTTGTGTCCGTCGGTCGGAAGAAGCCTGCGATCCTTGTATTTCTCGTTATAGTCCTTGAGTTTGTTCACTCCGGCAAGCGCGAGCAGGGCATACCTCTCGTCCATCTCCACGCAGAGAGAGTTCAGAACGTCGGCAGCATCCTTTGCCTTCTTGATGATTGCGTTCTCCGCCTCCTCTTCCTCGGAACCAGCCGTTGGGAGAACGGCAAGATAGTGCTTGAGAAGGCGCTTGTAGGCAGTGAACTCGACCATCTTGGGGTCAACGAACACGAACTTGAGCTCCGAAGGGTGCTTGGCATAGAGCAGGGAGGACACTATCACGTTAAGTCCCACAGACTTACCCTGCTGCGTAGCGCCCGCTACAAGAAGGTGCGGAGCCTGAGTGAGGTCAAACACCTTGACGTTCCGTGTGATTGTGCAGCCTATGGCCACAGGAAGTTCGGCCTTTGTGTCGCGGAAAGCATCATCATTGAGCATGGCCTTGAGAGGCACCACGGACGACTTGCGGTTGGCGACCTCGATTCCGACGGCATCGTCAAGCTTCACGACGCGGACGCCCTTTGCCCCGAGCGAGATTCCGATGTCGCTCTCCACGGTCTTGATTGAGGCGAGCTTCACTCCTGGAGCCGGATAGACCTTGTAGAGCGTCACGGTAGGACCTGCCTTGGCCGTGATGTTCTCGACCTTGATTCTGAAGTTGAGAAGTGTCTGACGGATACGATTTATGAAGTCCTGCTGTTCTTCGAGCGTGACGATATTCTGCTTGTCGGCATAGTCCTCAAGCAGGTCAAGAGACGGGAAGCGATAGTTTTCCAGCTCCATCCTGTTGTCTATTCGCGGCAGTTCCTCCGTGACGGCGGTTGAGAACGTGCGCCCCGCCTCGGCCGTGTCGCCCTTGGCGGCCGAGTCTTCGTTGACGGCCGCTGTCCCGGCTTCAGGAGCAGAGGTCCCTTCCGGCTCAGCATCCCCGTCACCCGAATTCGGACGAACCGGAGTCACTGGAACAGGATGAACGACAGATTCCTGCAGCAACGCCTGTTTCTGTTCTGTAGGTTCTGATGAAAATCCGTCATTTTCGGAACATTCTGCTTCATCATCCGCGCTGCCATCGGTGTCTTCATGCATCGGCGCTATGCTGCCATCTGCAAAATCAACAGTTTCAGCGGTCTCTGCTGCAGAAGCCTCTGCATCTGAAGCTTCAGCTTTTTTCCGCCCCGAGCCAATCTGTGCGAACCACTGCGCAAACTTGCCGCTCGCAAACAGCAGCCAGATCACCACGAGAACGGCAAGGAACAACCCGGTTCCGATTTTCCCCGAAAGATTCTGGCAAAGCCTCACGAACTCAGCCCCGGCAAAGCCGCCGAGCCCGCCGCCGAAGCAAGTGTCTGAAGAAACGAGCCCGGAAAAGTATGAAAGAACAAATGAAAACAGTGGTGCCGCCGTAATCATCAGCACGGCCGGACGCAGAAAGGAAGAGTCCAGTTTTTGCCGAAAAATCTTGACTGCGAGCATCCCCAGAAGTACAACAACGGCGAAAGCCGAAAGACCGAAGCAGCCCCCGACCAGGAATCGTGACCAGCGAAGTCCCAACCGCGCTCCTGAATTTGCCGGCATTTTATCGGGATTGGAAATGTCGCCCCACGAAACAATGCTGTAGTCGCTCTTCCACGTGAAAAGGTATGAAATGCAGCTGAACAGCGTGAAAAGCGCAAACACGCCGACGGCCAGGCCGACAACGCGCGCAATCAGCGCTCTTGTCTGCGGATCCATATTTCTGAAATATGCGACAATCCTCCCGAACCGGAATTTCCCTTTCGTGTTTTCCTTCTGTTTTTCAGACAATGCCATATCAGTTCCTCCGACCGGAGAAACCGCTCCACGCAGTTCCAAGACTTGCCGGGGAACGACTCCTACCGATATTTTTTCTTGTTATTGTTTTTCCGCTGGTTGTTGTTAGGCCGCTTCGGAGCCTGCCCCGGACGCAGATAGTTCGAGTCGGCCCCGACACGTCCGAGCTGGATGCCCTCAGGGACATGAATCCTGTAGTCGGAGAGTTTCTCGATGTCCTGAAATATGGTTTCGTCCGCAACGCTGTCCTTATTCCAGATGAGATACTGGGTTCTCATATAGATTGCAAGAGAGCGGATTACGGCAGTCTTGACATCTCCGTCTTCCATTCCGGCCACGAGGTCAATCATGCTTTCGATGTTGCGCCCGTACTGCGATGCGCGTATAGGCTTTCTCACCACCGAAGGCACTTCCGGACGAGCAAGCGCCTGCTCCGGAGTCGGGACCGGATATGGAGCGTCGATGTCAAGGTCATAGCCGGCGATAATGAAAAGGTCGTCCCACAGCTTGTGGTCGAAGTTCTCCTGTTTGTGGACGTCATAGTTGATGAGTTCCATCGCATGAATGACTGCCCTGGCCTGCTCCGACCTCTTCTCCTTGTCCTCAATCTTTTTGAGACTATCGACCATCTCCAAAATCCACCGTCCATATTCCGGTTTCACAAGCCTCTCTTTCTCAGTATTATACGCCAATACTCTCTTTTCTTCGTTATTTTCCATATTAATCGAAACATTTCTCAAAAACTCCACTCACGCCCCGGCACACGAAAGCGCCGCGCCATGCCAAGAACAGCAAAACCTTTTCCGAGCGTGACAACTTACAAAGTTAATCTCTGTTTCCCGTTTCTGCAAAATTATTTTTGTGACAAACATCTTGGCATTCTCTAAGAATTCATAAAATGAACTCATGCCGTCCAACCATACCCCTGCGCCGCCATATCAACGAAATGAGAGAACAGCAAATTCACCTTGTCGTTGAACGAAACACGGTCATAGCACGCCGGCAAATCGTCGTTCAAAGACTTCTTTATCAGAGTAAGAACCACGGTTCTCGGCTGCTCATCCCTATACCAATCAACACCCATCTCCCGTCCTTTGGCCGCCAGAATCTTTTCATAAAGATGCTTTGATGCAAGTATAACACGCCGTTCCTCTACAGTTGTCAGTTTTTTACCGGCGATGAGCAGGTCATAGATTTCAAGTTCCTCTTCGGTCAGCCCCATTTCAAATGAGCGAGACTGCTCTGTCTTCATATCTTCAATGAGCTGAAGAAGCTTCTCGTAGTAATCCTCATTCTCGCTGCCGCCTGCATTGTACCTGTCTATTATGTTCTTATAGCGCTGAGAAAACGGGACACGTGTGCAGTTCTTATTTATAAGCTGTTCAAGAGCATGTTCTATAAAAGCCCTCAAGTCATCGATTTCCAACGCCTTGTATGGCGTCGATTTGATCACCTTCCGCAAGGAATCGACGTCAAGTCTGCTCAGGTCAATCACCTTTCCTTGCCTAACACCATATTGGCAGCCCGGTTCTTCCAGCACATTGTCGGGCACACATGAAGCAGACACACTCCGGTCAAGAGTCTCGGACATCCGAGCCTTTGCACGGGACAATTTTTCATCGTCAATCCTATTGCAGAACAATCCGTTCAAATAGTTAAGCGGAGCGAAGTTCCCGTTACTCCAGCCGCGTTCAAATATTTCCGGCTTTGCAGCATCATACAGATTCCCAAGCAGATTGGTCAGCACCTTGAACCTGTTCTTCCATTCGTCTTTCTCCAGAATCCGGTTATATGCCAGACGAAGCATCTCAAGCTGCTTCAGCGTGTCCGTCTCCGCAACAATATCATCAATCACGATTCCGATTTGGCGGAGGAAAGTCACGCACTCGACAATACAGCCGTCAATGCCGGAAATGAGCTGTTCTATGTCCTTTGCCGGGAACTCTCCATTTCCTCCGGACGAGGCATAGTCAGCAAGAGCCCGCTGCATATACTTGAAAACATTGACATAATCCACAATTATTCCACAAGTCTTTCCCGGACAGACACGATTGGCACGGGCAATGGCCTGCATCAAAGTATGCCCTTTCATCGGCTTGTCCAGATAAAGCGTCGAAAGCGAAGGGACATCAAAGCCGGTAAGCCACATGGAACAGACAAAAACGAGTCTTAATGGGTCATTCGGGTCTTTGAACCTGTCTTCGATGTCCTTGCCTCCACTTATTTCATTCATTTTCCGCCTATGCACCGTGATATCGAGGTTCTGACCGGCAAACTTCTCCTCCTCACCGGCTTCCTCACTTATTACAACGGCCATCTCCGTTTCATCCATATAGGCCAGAATCTCGTTCAGTCTGTCCCTTTCATCCTGCGTCTTTGACTCATTGCGCTCCCGCACAAGGAGTTTCATCTCCTCTTTCCAATATCTCTGAACCTTGTCGAACATTCTGACAGCCGTGTATTTGTCAACGCTGACGACCATCCCCTTGCCAAGGAAGCCTCGCCTCGGGAAATGATGCGCTATGTCCTTGGCTATCTTCTCCAGACGGTCATCACGTTTTATGACCTCAAGAATGCGGGATGATGAGTTCTCAAGAAGTTCCTGCTCACGGTCATTGAGATTCTCGTCCTCAACGATGTCTGCGATGTCAGTGTCAAGCCAGTCATTCGACAACCCGACCTCAGGCACTCGTCGTGAGTAGTATAGAGGTCTTGTGCTCCCGTCGTCAACGGCCTGGGCAAAGTTGTACTCAGAAACATAATCGCCGAACCACTGATTCGTCAGCCGTTTGCTGCCGAGGAGCGGAGTGCCTGTGAAGGCGATGTAATTGGCGTTCGGCAGTCCGGTGTGCATATTTTCTGCAAGCTGCTTATACTGTGTGCGATGTGCCTCGTCAACCAGGACAAAGATATCATTGCGGTTTGACAGGAGAGGATACTTCTCTGTCTTGTCGTATTGAAATTTCTGAATGAGTGTAAACACCATGGGCTTGTTGCCGGAAAGAAATTCACGGAGCTGAGCGGCATTTTTCGGCTGGCACTCCTCCTTCTCCCCTATTGTCTCAGTCTTAACGAAAGTCTTGTGAATCTGAGTGTCAAGATCTTCGCGGTCCGTGACAACAAGGAATGTGAAGTTCCCCGTCAGTTTCCGACGCACCTTTCTCACGAACATGACCATGGAGTAGCTTTTGCCCGAACCTTGAGTATGCCAGAACACGCCGAGTTTCCCGACAAGCTCTCCACGGCGTTCCACATTGCGAATCAAATGATTCACGCCAAGGTACTGATGATTCTTCGCGATAATCTTGGTGCGTTTTCTGTCGAACAGAATAAAGTTTTCGATGTAGTCTATCAGCCGTTCCTTTCGCAGAAGCCCATCTACAAGGCAAGTCACGCTCAAGCCATGCTCTTCGATATTTGCCCGGTCAAGCACCTCTTTCTCGTCATCGACACGAAGCCATTCAAAGAAAAATTCATAATCGCTGTTCCAAGCTCCGACCTTGGTCTTCACTCCGTTACTAAGCACACATATCTGATTGAAAGCAAAGATATTCGGAATATCCTTCCGGTAGGAGACGAGGTTCTTGTTGTACGATTCCTCAATTTTGACTGTGGAGTTCTTAAGCTCGACAAACACCACAGGCAGACCGTTCACAAAGAGCAGGACATCCGGACGGCGATAGCGGTAGTGACCTTTAATCCACATCTGATTGACGCAGTGAAAACTGTTGTTCAGAGGTTCAGCAAAATCAATGATTCTGACGATGTCAAAACTTTCACGACCGTCTTTTCGGACCGTAACCCGGACTCCGTTACGCAAAGAATTGTAGAACCTATAATTCGTATCAATCATGTCCGTTCCGGAAAAATCACGCCGAAAATCCCGGACGATGCCTTTCAGAATTTCCTCATCAATCTGAGGGTTCAACCGCTTCAATGAAGAAAGAAGCACATCCGGCAATATGCACTCGGAAGAGCCCGAACGCCCCGTCCGCGAAACGTCATCCTGCGCATCGACACCCGAGTCACATTCGATGCGTTCCCATCCATATTCCGGAAGCGCAAGCCTGTTGCAAATCGCCTGCTCTATGTCGTCTTCACTGATGAATGATTTCATGGTATCAATGGTTTTATGGTTTGACTTCGAGTTTGCCGGACATCAGGCGAGGGAGAAGGAGGTCGCGCTGGCGGGCAAGGTTGGAGTTTTTAGCATTGAACTTATTAATGCTGTTTATCATTGGTTTAACAGCAGCCACATAAGCATCTATCAAATCTTGCTTTGGCAAGAGAATTCTAACATTTCGTAAAGATTGCGGCTTCAAATGTAACACATTTGCACCATTAGCAAACTGTGAGACATATCGAGAAACATTACCCCAACGAAACATTGCATAAAGATAAACATTGTCAATATCTGACACTAATTTAATCAAATCTGCACTAATAACACTACGCTCAGATAAATTGGGGATCAAGGCAACGGCCCCAACTGTTCTTCTATCTTGTGTCATATCCGTCACTCCCATCACCAAGTCTCCCTCATGTACAATCTGCTCAAGTTTGGTTCGACCATTATATTTCTTTGTTCCATCCAAACGAAATCCCCCGAACGCCTGTATATTCTTGAGGTTTATAAGGTCATCCCCTTTTGTGCAGTTTATTTCTTCTGATGAATAAGACAAGCCACGATGGATAGATACAATATCCGAAATAAAAACCTCCTTCACGTCATCATATATCTTATGGTATGAGAACCATTCCTTATAAAGATTCTCCGCCATCTTCTCCAGAATCCGAATGCGTCTGTTGTTGTTCTCAATCAGTTTGTCGTATGCCGACAAGATTGCCGCAATATGCTGTTGCGTATCTATAGACGGGACATCACACTTCAGACGCTTTAATATAGACTGTGTTATCAGAGGTTGCGCAGCTCCTCCAGCAAAAGCATTAAGATTAAATGATTTCAACAAATAATAGGCATATTGGTTTATGATTTTACTTTTATCGCAAGTTGTAACCAAGGTATTATCCGTTGCATTGAACAAGCCTTTGCAATAAGCCACAGAGCCACAATACGCGCCTACACGCCCTAAAATTATTTTATCCTCAAATCTTGCAAAATCTGTATATCCGATAATTCCATTCGAGCCGTAAATAGGTATCTCGCCACATGACGGAACAATAGGCTTACCGCTTGTCCATTTAAACAACTCTGAGAATTTATATATCATAACACTTCAAAAAAGTTAACTACCGATATTTTCCGCATCTTACAATTTTCCAATCGATGATTGGAAAATCTTGTTGCTATTATGCACTCTGTCAAATTCAGATTTTCCCGACAGTGTCGGGAAAATCTTACACCTCCTCGCTTGAACCATTATCTGTGCTTTCCGTACCACCTAAAGCCTTGGCGACATCAAGGGACTTCTGAATCTGACGGGCAAGGAGTTCACGAGGAGGAAGTTCGGTCATATAGTTCGCCACCTTGATGCCGGCCTTGTCAAGCTGCAGAAGTTCAATCTGCTCCTCGCCGCCTTCGGTGCAGAGCAACAGACCGAGCGGAGGCTCTTCGCCCGGCTCCATCTCATTTGCCTCAAGATAGCGCAGATAGAGTTCCATCTGTCCTTTGTACTGCGCCTTGAAGCTGCCAAGTTTCAGGTCAATGGCAATCAGTCGGTGAAGACGGCGATGGTAGAAGAGCAGGTCAAGGTAGAAATCCTCGCCGTCGATTATCATTCTCTTCTGACGCTCGACAAAGGTGAAGCCTTTGCCAAGTTCCAGAATGAACTGCTCAAGGTTAGCGACAAGACTATCCTCAAGAGAACGCTCGCTGTAATTACCTTTCAGACCAGTAAATTCAAGGAAATATGGACTTTTGAATACCAAATCAGGTGACAGTGTGTTGTTGTCACGAAGTTCAGCAAGTTCCTTGCGTATCAGTTCTTCCGGCTTGGAAGCTATTGCTGTGCGCTCATAGAGCATACCGTCAATCTTATTCTGAAGCTGTCGTTTGCTCCAGTGTTCCGAGGCTGCCAATGTTAGATAAAACTCACGCTGTAAATCGTCTTTCAACGACATAACTATCAGAAAATGAGACCATGACAATTGTGTCACCAGTGGTGTCACAATTTGAATATCCGGAAATAACTGAGCAAATTGCATCATTCTACGCACGGTACGCAATTCAAACCCTTTGCTTCCATATATTTCTTGTAATTGTCGCGACACCGTCGCGACAATCTGCTTTCCATATTCAGCGCGCTGATTACCAAGCACTTCACGATTTATTCGCTCACCTATATGCCAATACATCATAGTCATTTCCGAATTGGCTGCTACAGCTACATGCCGACGAGCACCGTCGATAATCCGCCGCAGGTCATCAATCAGAACCTGTGATTTACTCTGTACACCCATTACAGTCTCCATATTCACTCCTCACCAAACAATTTTTTCATATTCCTGTCAATCTCATTCTGAAGGTCTGCGGCTTCGGCATTCAGTCTTGAGAGTTCGCTGTTCAGGGCCAGCATCTCAGCACGGAATTCATCCTCTGTCATACCGTCATCCTCGATGACGACCCCGACATAGCGTCCCGCGTTGAGACTCCAGTCATTGTCCTCAATGCCATCCTCACCGTCAATCTTCGCTACCTTGCACAGTCCGACGACATCACGATATTTGCCGTCCGGCCATCTTTCGAGAAGCCAATCGGCATCCGACTGTCTGCCATTGGACTTATGTTCTTCGACCAAAGCCCAGAATGCCTCGCTGTCCCCCTCATACAGCCTTGTTATGATACCGAGATTCTTTATCTGCTCATCGCTGAACTTGCGATGGGCGCGGTCAACTTGTGTGAAAATGTTACGGGCATCAATGAAAAGGATCTCATCCTTGTGCGGACGTGTTCTATTGAAAAACCAAAGAGTTGCCGGAAGTGTGACAGTAGAGAACATATTGCTCGGAAGCGTCACCATCTGGCTTATGATGCCGTCTCTTATCATTTTCTTGCGGATTTCAAGTTCACTGCCACCGGCATCGCTTGCAGAGTTCGCCATGACAAGCGCAGCCTTTCCTGTTTCATTAAGAGCCGTCGCAAAGTAGCCTATCCAAAGGTAGTTGGCATTGGGGACAGTCTCTTTCTTGTCTCCAGACTTCTTTCCTCCGGCTGTCTTGTTGCGAGGAATGCCGTATGTATTGAAACGGGCATCGTCAGCAACCTTATCGAACACGACCTCATCGACGTTGAACGGAGGATTCGCCATCACATAGTCGAAATTGCCAAAAGCATTGTATGGGTCACTATAAAAAGAGTTGGCTTCCGCTATCTCGCCACGAACATTGTTAAGAAGGAGGTTCATCTTGGCAAGTTTCACCGTATCAGGCTCTTTCTCTACTCCATAGCAACGAAAACGCATCATGTCCTGATTGCTTGCGTTATGCCTATGCATATAACGGGCTGCCTGAACAAACATACCGCCGGATCCGCAGGCCGGGTCAAGAAACTTCTTGTCACCCGTGACAGGATGAAGCACCTCGACCATATATTGAACGACAGATGCCGGCGTGTAGAATACACCGCCGCCCTGTCCTTCCGCCAAGGCAAAGTTACCGAGGAAATATTCATAGATATGTCCGAAGACATCTATGTCCGCATTCTCGGGTATGTCCTTGAAAACGCGCACAATCCTACTCAACAGTTCGGGTTCCTCCTCCGGAACCAGCTGCCCATAAACCTCCTTAGGCAGCACTCCCTCCATGCGAGGGTTCTCCCTTTCGATGGCTTCCATAGCCTGTTTCACAAGGACGGCCTTGTTCGCATCGTCAGGAGCATCGTTTATGAAATCAAAGTACGCACATTCAGGAAGATAAAATCCGCATTTCTCAATGGAAATTTCCTTGTAGCTGCGTTCCATCCGTGAGCCTTTGTACCTGACATATTCTTCATCAATATCCTTCTTATGCTGTTTGAAAAGCACGTCGGCATAACGGAGAAATATGAGCCCGAGTATCGGCTGCCCGTATTTGTTGGCGGCAAGGTGCGCTCCGGCACGCAGCATATCGGCCGAATGCCATAGTTTATCCTGAAGATTCTTTAGTTCCGTATCAGTCATTTATTCCATTTATTTTTAACGCATAAAGATACGCATTATAAAGGACTTATGCTGCATATAATCTTAAATGCGGTCGTTTTTTATTCGTCCGGAACCTCGACAACATCGTCGTCGGGGACGAACCAGAGGCAGGCGCGGACGGAGGTGTAGCCGAGGGCGCGGTATGTTTCCATGTAGGAGCGGACTTGTTCGAGGTAAGAGGGGTGCGGGCGGCCGAACTTGTAGTCGATGATAAGGACTTCGCCGCCCCTGATGCTGACGCGGTCGGGACGCAGTTCCTCGCCTTGGGAGGTGACTATCGTGCGCTCGTTGAGAACCTCGTCGGGAGATTCGGTGAACCAGCCGCGGGACTGTGCATCGAGAATGCGGCGCGAAAGAAGCGCGTAGGCCTCGTCGGCCTGAACGACTGTCAGTTCGCCCGAGTCGACGGCTTTGCCGACTGCCTGTTCGAGGTCTTCGGGGACAATCACTGAAGACAGGATGTCGTGGAGGACTATGCCTCGGAGGCGACGGGAGGCATCGGAGCCTACCGTGCCGTCAGCCGAGAAGAAATCCGCCGCATCGCGGTCGATGCGAAGGCGTGAGGAATCCGTCGTGTAAGAAGGGTAGCAGCTCGGAAGGACATCCTGCGAGAAATCCTTGTGGTAGGACTTCGGTTTCTTGCCGACCTTGCGAAATTCGAGGTCTGAGTTGTCGCAGAAACAGCCCAAGACATAGTCCACGCCCCAGTCAGATTCGGCTACAGAGAAACTGACAGGCACAGATGCACCTGCCGTATGGGGGATTTCTCCACCGGAGTTCCCCTCCCGCAGTCCGCAGTCAAGTTCGGGGATTTTGCCGGAATGGGCAAGCGCAAAGGCCATTAGGGCATCGGAGGCGGTGTTTATGGTGCCCTCCTTGTTGAAACCTGATGAGGTTCCCCCGCAGATGATGTGCAGCCCGCGCGAGGGGCGTGTCATCGCGACATACATAAGGTTCATGGCGTCAATGCACTGATAGAGCCGCTCGCGGTTATACGTTGGAGCGAAATAGGTCTGAGCACTAGCGGAGGAAATCACTGGCTTGAAGATGACGTTTCTTATGGCATTGTCAAAGTCTGCAACAGCCTTATTGTCGGAGGAACCTGCGGAGGATGGTAAGGTGCCATCAGAGGTCTGAGCGACATCGGTGGAAAGCAGATCCTCATTACCTGAGACTGCGCCCGACACCGCCGGTTCTGCCCAGACATTGCCGGGACGGAAGAACTTTATGTCCTCGAAATATGGGATTATGACATAGGGAAACTCCAGTCCCTTGGACTTGTGTATCGTGATTATACGGACGGCGTCTGTGGAGGCCGGGGATGCAATCTTGACTGGGGAGACATCATTCTTCTCGTCCCAGGCGTGGAGGAACTCCTTGAGCTGGTTGCCGTTGCGGGAGACCCAGGACTGCATCCAGTCCATAAAAGCTTGGATGTAGAGGGCATGCGACTCGACAAGATGGGCGTCAGTCCCGCGCATGCTGCGGATTATATCCTCGGCGAGGTCAACGAGGGACGACTGGCCGGCAGCATGGAAACCGAGCGAGGCGGCGAGATAACCGGAAGCCTTGTTTTCCGGGTTCTCAACGGAAGAGAGGACTGAGACGAGACGACGTACGACAATCGAGTTATTCACCGTCAAAGAGTCATCCGAAATCACAGGCACTCCCCTTTCCATCAGAGCGTTGGCAATCCGTTCGCCCGGAGCGTTGTTGCGGACTATGACTGCGATGTCACCATAGCCGGCTCCCTTGTCTTCATGGAGACTGATGACCTGCCGCACGGTGCGGTCGAGAACAGGGTCATTGTCCCCGCTCTTTTTCGTGCCGCTGAAGCAAAGCCTCACTTCACCGAACCCGCCCTTGCGGGCTGCCGCCTGACGGACATCGGAATATATTCCTGAGATGATTTTCCCGACCTCTTCCCCGCCAGTGGCCTTGAAATTTCCGGCAAGGCGGTCACGCAGAAACTCAAAGAACAAGTCGTTGAACTCCACTATGTTCTCTTCCGTTCTGTAATTGGTTGAAAGAGCCGGCTTTCCGTCCTTTCCTAAAAGTTCGCGACTGTCAGGGAACTCCTTTCCCACTTCAGAGTTGAGCAGACTCCAGTCCGACTGCCGCCAGCGGTAAATGCTCTGCTTGACGTCGCCCACAATGAGGTTGTCGTTGCCGTTGGAGTCGCTCTCATGGAGCAGCGGACGGAAATTGTCCCACTGCACGATGGAAGTGTCCTGAAACTCGTCAAGGAGAAAATGCTCATAGCGCACGCCTGTCTTCTCGTAGACAAACGGCACGTCCGAGCCATCAATTATACGGCTGAGAATATCGTTGGAATCCTCCAGGCAGAGGATATTACGTTCTTTGAGAAGGCCGTTAAAAGCCTCGGAGAGTTCCCTTGATATGCCCAGTCCGTAAATCATGTCCTTGATCTGGAGAGCCGTGCGGTAGGCCCGGTAATATGGCGATGCTCCGCCGAACTCCGCTGGTGAAGAGGCCCCGCCGCCGGCCACCGAAGCGGAAAAATCAAAGAACAGCCCGAGAAAACTCAGCGCAGTGCTCTCAAAATCAGCCGGAAGCAGAGCGGCCTTGCCGGCGTTTGCCTTCGAGAACATCGCGCCACGGTCAGCGATCTTGCCACAGAATCCGGATGTCGGAGGTTCAATGGAATCCCGTTCCGTCACCGCCGCATAGCCGTTCAGAGCACAGGCAAACTTCCTCATGGTCTCGGATGGTGAAATCCCGGCATCGGCAAATTTCCTCAACAATGCCTCCGCCCCAGCCTTTACATCCTGGGAGAACCTGACTATCAACTCGTTGCAGACCTTACGTAGTGAACGCATATTTTCCTTGGAATAGAGAGTCGACGGGTCGGACATTCCCTTCTCGGACATATATGCCTTGAACTCCGGAGACTGGAGATCGCTCGCCGCGGAATAGAGCACAGGCTCCAACTGGAAATAGCCCTTCGATGAAATCTGGCTCATCACGGACTCCTTCAGCCAGTCAATCATCGCGCTGTCCTTGTCGGAAAGATTCTCAAGCATGCTATCAACCGACTCGCTCACCACGGAAGGCTTGTCGAGTTCGAGCTGATAGGAGTCGAACTGGCCAAGTTCGCGGGCAAACGAGCGCAGAACCTGCTGGAAGAAACGGTCAATCGTAAACACGGAAAACGCACTATAGTCGTGCAGAATGCCGTTCAGCAGACTCTCACAACGTTTCTGAAGCTGTGCAGCATCCCGGCACAGCGACGGGACAAAATCGTTATAATAGTCCGATTCTGTCGGGGCGTGCGCGAGAATGTCAAGTTCGCGGAGAATGCGCGCCTTCATCTCCCCCGTCGCCTTGTTGGTGAAAGTCACCGCAAGGATATGCCGATAGGCGTATAGATCCCGAGATTTTAGAAGCAGAGAAATGTACGTCTTCGCCAACGTGTATGTCTTGCCGGACCCCGCCGACGCCTTTGCTATTGTTATCATTAATTTCTCGAATTTTTCAAACTAATCATCTGAAACAAAAGGGGATGAAGAAAAAGATGGAGTACAAGGCGGACGAGAAATTCAAACCGCAGCAACCTTATTGGTTGTGAGGATTTGGATTATCGAAGTCCAACGCAGAAATCCGCTTTTTCTTCGCCCCGTCACCTTCCACAGATCATTTTAAAGTCACAATATTCGCAAGTCTTCGTATCATCCGTCCTACGGAACGTCGGATTTCTCTCGATGTCAAATATGCCGTCGAGACAATCTTCAAGCATCGAAGAGGCTCTGTCGATAACCTCCTGCGGAAGGCTGTATTCCGAGTACTCGTCCTTGAATATCCCAGACACGGAATAGACAGCATTCGCTATCTTGCGCCCACCGACAAGCGCCCGCCCGCCGGGGTTCAGGCGCAGCATCAGGTTGTAGATGAAAAACTGCAAGGCAATCTTCGGACGTTCACGGTTGTCCTCGGCGAATATGGCGTCAAATATGGCGGAAGCTTTTGCCGGGTCGTCACCGTCCTCGCCCATAACTTTCGCCTCGGCTTCGGAGACCTTTCCGGTCTTGTAGTCAACCACTCGAACCGTACCGTCGTCAAAAGTGTCAAGACGGTCGATGAAGCCCTTGAAGGCATATTTTCTATGATTTTGAGCGGCTCCGACGGATGATGCTTCATCGCCAAAGTCCGTTCCCTCGAACTCAAACGGCAGGTTTTTCTCAAGCGCCAGCACAGTGAAATGGTCGACGTGCCGCGACTTCATGAGTTCAAGGTCGTATTCGAGCGTCCGCCGTACATACTGCTCAATGACGCCGCACAGCACGATATCCTTTCCCCGAACTTCCACTGACTTGATTGCCTCGCAGATCTCCAAGCGTATGCGAGCGCGGAGTTCCGGCGCGAACTCCTTGGAAAGCCGTTTTCTGATAAAGGCCTCATCCACCCTTCCGACAGGCTCCTTCGCCGTGCCGGGTTTCGCATAAATCCACTGCATCACGGCATGGAACACCGTTCCGAGCGTGCCTCCATCGAGGTTGTCGACAGACTCAGCCAAGTCGCTGAGCCCTAGAACCTTGTCATAGTAAAACTTCGCAGGGCAAGCGAGGTAGTTCTGGAGCGCGGTCGCGGAAAACTTGAAGTCGCGCAGTTTGTCCAAGTCGGCCTGTGTCTTGATGATTTCCGGTTCGTCGTATTCGTCCTCCTGAACCGGTGAGGTCACATAGCGGTGAATCTTCGCGTCGAAGAGGTAGCTCAGCTGCTTGATGTAGCGGCTCTCCTCTCCGGACTTCATGTCCTCGGTGCGGGAATCGAAGAGCATCCAGACATTCTCAGAGCGCTGAATCATACGGTAGAAATAGTAGGCCCAGACCGCATCCTGATACTCGTAGGTCGGCAGCCCGAAGCCCTTGCGAAGCTCCGGAGGGATGAACGACGAGCTGAAAGACTTTCGTGGGAAAGTGCCCTCGTTGCAGCTGAGGATTATGAGGTTGCGGAAATCCAGGGCTCGGGTCTCAAGCGGTCCCATGACCTGAAGACCCTTGAGGGGCTCTCCGTTGAAAGGCACGGAGACAGGTGCGAGAAGCTGGTCGAGCAGGCGAAGGTATGTGGCCGGCCTTATTTCCAGATTCATGTCCCCGAGAAGACAGACCGCCTTGTAGTAGTCCTTGGCAAAGTCGGTGTCGAGGTCGGAATGACCGCATTCCACAAGGAGTGCCCCCACGCGACTCAGCACCGCTTTCTGATAGTCCGCGAATGCACGTACCGTCGCGGCCGAGGCTTCCGCGAGATTTTCGGGAAGAGGAGTAAAGAAAAGCGAAAGCAGCGGCGAGGCGGCAAAGTCAGAGACCGCGATATAGCTTCGCCGGCCGTTCAGCACAGCCGAGCAGACGGCATTGTCCTCATCGGAGGCGATTTTGCGGAATATGCTGTTGGACAGCACACCGCGCACGTATCTGTGATAAAAATATGTCTTGCCGTTGCGGACGAGTGCGTTCATCTGCGCGGTGGAAAGTGCGGACATCAGCACGCAGAGGTCGCTGCCCTTCATCGGATAACCCATCGTGACGTTTATGTCCCGGATGTCGTCCGGAATCGAGTTCAGCACCGGAAGCAGAAGCTCCTCGGCCGGAAGGACAATGGCACATTCCGTCGAAAGGTCATGAGCCGCCGTGTTCTGACCCTCCGCAACAGTGGCCATAGAGCCGAGAGCCGAGTCTTCCCCGTCGGAAACAGACCCGGAGGACTGACTGAGTCCGAGGCGGTTCAATATATAGGGAAGCTGTTTCGCCTGTCCGATTGAAGACGGCACGCTCACGACATTGAACTCCGGAGTCCCCAGACCTTCGGCATCCGGCCTAAAAGCCTGCGGGAACTCACTGACATTCACCGACATGAAGAACGAAGCCCGATTTTCCGGGTCGCGTATCCACTCGCTCGACCAGTCCCAGCAGAACTCCGCCTGCCCAGCATTGCGCAGATGCCTCAGAAGCTTTTTCTCGCACTCATTCAGCGCGTTAAGCCCTACGAATACAAAGCGGCGTTCCCCCAGAGCATCACGAACCATCTCCGGCAGCGATGCCACCTCACGGTAAATCATCCCCTCGTATGCCAGACCGTCCTTCCGAAGGCTTTCGTTGAACGACTCATAGAGCGGCAGCAGTATATTCCATATTTTCAAAAAGTTAAGCTTTATGGAACGGTCTTTCCCCTCCGGGACAGACTCCGCACGGAAATGCGACAGGAACGAATGAATCGCCTCACGCTGCGCGAGCGTCAGATAGCTGAAATCATCCTCGATGGACTTCAGATCCGAAACGTTAGTGAACAGCTGCCGAGGCTCAACGAGATATTTGTCCACATCGTTGAAATCCCCCAGCAGCACATCTCCCCAGCAGATGAACTCGTCCAGCGGTTCTGCCCCCGGATAAAGTGCCTTATAGCAGCCATAAAGCCGCACAATCTGAGTAATCCTCCCGCATGTCCGCACAGGAGTGAGCGAAGCGAAGAAATCGTTGATGGTCAGACACTCCGGCATCAGCACCGCCTTTCCGGCCTCCTTAGAGCACTCACATACGTGCTTGCGAAAAAACGCCGAGGAACGCCTGTTCGGAAATATGAATGTCAGCCGAGGGAACTCCTCCGTCGGGAAATAATGCTCCGCGACCTGTCTTAAAAAGGGTGTCATATCATCCAAGTCTTTTCATGTCTATATCAAAGGCGTTTTTCAAAACACCGCAAAGATAATCCTCTCTTGTGCCAAACCGATTCACAAGCACAGGAAAAAAATACTTCGCAACGCAGAAAAGCGCCGAGAGGCTTCCTACAACTCATGCCGGGAAACCACCTCGTCCAACCACTCGGGCAGCAACTTGATGTGCCCCACACGCGAGGCCATGTCCTTAGGCGCGAACCAATATATTCCCAAGTCCTCGCACTTCTCCACAATCGACTTGTTCAGAGGCAGATAACTCACCAAAATAGCCTTAGAGTCCGTGCCCCCGTAAGTCTCCCGCACCCCATCAATCTTGAATATGTCCGCCGAAAACACCTCCCCGGACTTGCACTCGATAAGCAGCAGCCTCTGCCTGTCATTCACCATCAGGTCCACCTCATTCTTAACCGAATTCTTCTCCACATCATTGAAAATCACGTCCCTCCAGATGCCATGCCCAGACTCTCCGCCGCGCTCCCTGTCCCACTGAGCCACGACATCGGCGACAATAATCTCCCACCAGCGACCGATGAACATAATCTCGCAGCTACGCTTGCAGGCCGAGTCGAACAGCACTTCAGCACCTTTGTAAATCGTGAGCGTTCCGTCCTCCGTCTCAATGTGATAGCCACTGTGAAGCTTTCCCGCGAAATATTTCCCGCGCTTGGGCTCAGGCAGTCCGCGAAACCACCTCTTCGCCTCCGTATAGACATCGAAGTGCCTCTCTATAAACTTCTTGGCGTAGTAGGCCGTGTTCACGTCAAGCGGCTTCATCTTCCCCACATCCTCGAACTCCCGCACGCTGTTGCCGTAAAGCTTCATATACTCGGCATTGCTGATGGTCTGCGTCAGCGGATTCCGCCTATAGTCAAAAGTATCAATCCAATAGCCGTCCTGCGTAATGTAAATTCCCCTCTCGCCGAACTCCATCGCAACTTTTCCCGCCGCCATCGCCATAATCTTCGTTCCCTCCGAAAGGTTGTAGAGGAACTCGCAGTCACGGTTGGACTCCTGAATCTCACCGCACACGCGCATAATCCCCTCAACGTCGTAAGGTCCCACGACATATTCGTGAACCTCGATTTTTCGGGATATGAGACGCAGCATGTCACGATACGTGCCTTTTGTTTCCTTCGTCGCCACGAGATGTATGACATCCGGAGCGAACTCCTTGATTCCGAGATATATGGAATCCAAATCCTTGCCTACCGTGATTATCTGATGCCTTGGTTTTGTCATGATGCGGTGTTATGTTTTCCGTTTATATAGTATACAAATTCCAGGATATGAAAAATCCTCCGCGAGTACCAGCGACCCGCGGAGGACAAAGTTAATAAAAGGGATTTTATTTCTGGAAATATTTCTTCCAGAGTCCCTGAAATCCCGCGCCGTGACGAGCCTCGTCACGTGCCATCTCATGAACGGTGTCGTGGATGGCGTCGAGGTTCTGCGCCTTGGCGAGCTTCGCGATGCGGAACTTGTCCTCGCACGCTCCCTGCTCGGCAAGCATTCTCTTCTGAATGTTGGTCTTCGTGTCCCACACGCACTCGCCGAGAAGTTCGGCGAACTTTGCGGCATGCTCGGCCTCCTCGAAGGCGTATCTCTTGAAGGCATCGGCAATCTCAGGATAGCCCTCCCTGTCGGCCTGACGGCTCATCGCGAGATACATTCCCACTTCGGAGCACTCTCCGGAGAAATGCGCGCGCAGCCCCTCAAGAATCTCCGGGTCTACGCCCTTTGCGACTCCGAGCTCGTGCTCGCATGCCCAACTAAGCGCGCCTTCCTCTTCCTTCACCTCAACGAACTTGTCTGACTTCGCGTGGCAAAGAGGGCACTCCGCAGGCGGTTCAGTTCCTTCATAAACATAACCGCACACCATACATCTGAATTTCTTTTTCATAACTTTAATTCTTTAATCATTTAACCTCTTGTTTTTTACAAATATCAAATTTGAATTATTCAAATTTGTTCAACAAAGGTAAGAATTAAGTACGACATAACAAAATTTCCACACAAAAATTCTCAAAAAAGCATACGATACCGCAGAAAACTTCCTCTCGACACAAAAATGCCCCGAAGTTTTAACCCCGGGGCCTATCCTCTGCTTCAAAATTTGGATAAAAGAGAGATTTCAAGACTCTTATAAGACCGAAATCTCCTTCTGAACAAATTTCAATTATTTCTTAGCGAAAAATTCCTTAACCTCAGACTCCTCGACGAGAAGCTCGTTGAAAACGTAAGCGCCGGTCTTCGGAGACTTGTCCATACGGATGCACTTAACCATTTTCTTACCGCCCTTACCGGCAGCGAAGGTTGCGACCGCTTTCTTTGCCATAGTTTAATCCTCCTTCGTTATTTAATCTCACGGTGAAGCGTAACTTTCTTGAGGAAAGGATTGTACTTCATCCTCTCAAGACGCTGGGTCGTGTTCTTCTTGTTCTTTGTAGTAATGTATCTTGAGATACCCGGTACACCGCTCTCTCTCTGCTCAGTGCACTCAAGGATGACCTGCACCCTGTTACCTTTAGCTTTCTTTGCCATAATTCAAAACGATTAAACAAGGTTAATAAATCCTTTCTTCTGAGCTTCTCTGATAGTAGCGTCGAGGCCGTTCTTCTCGATGTGCCTCATACCCTTGCAGGACACCTTGAGGGTGATGAATCTCTGCTCTTCCTCTGACCAGAACTTCTTGGTCTTGAGGTTCAGGGCGAACACGCGCTTAGTGCGCAGCTTGGAGTGAGCGACATTGTTGCCGACCATTCTCTTTCTTCCTGTAACTTGACAAACCTTTGCCATTTTATATACTTTTTAATATTATCATTTTTTGCGGGCTGCAAATATCGCTTAAAAAATGCTAAATTGCAAGTCTTTAGACGATTTTGAAGAATCTCCGCCATCTAATGTTGTTCGGAAACTTCCTGTTCCCGTCGATTGAGAGCCATATCAGAGCAGGCTTTCCGACTATGTGGTCTTCAGGGACGAATCCCCAGTAGCGCGAGTCGAGAGAGTTGTGCCTGTTGTCTCCCATCATAAAGTAATA
>ERZ808246.1079-NODE-1079-length-20602-cov-3.941987_pt1 | contig 20602 bp, 18 predicted proteins | sample MGYA00521083_ERZ808246 | MGnify/ENA primary metagenome ERZ808246 (study PRJEB31516, sample SAMN03275577) | gut metagenome | biome: mammalia-associated habitat; material: feces | host: Papio cynocephalus | place: Kenya | collected 2012-07-07 ... | reverse complement strand
CAGATGAATATTGTATGTCTTGATCTTGAAGGAGTTCTTGTACCGGAAATCTGGATCGCATTCTCGCAGGTATCCGGGATTCCGGAGCTGAAACGGACCACGCGTGATGAACCGGATTATGACAAGCTGATGAAGTGGCGCCTCGGCATTCTGAAGGAGCATGGCCTTGGCCTGAAGGAAATTCAGGAGACCATTGCGAATATTGATCCCCTTCCCGGGGCAAAGGAATTTCTGGATGAACTCCGTAAAAAGACGCAGGTGATTATTATCAGTGATACCTTCTCAGAATTCGCAGGTCCTCTGATGGCAAAGCTCGGATATCCTACGATTTTCTGCAATTCCCTGGAGGTTGCGCCTTCCGGAGAGATCACAGGCTTTAAGATGCGGATTGAGAATTCGAAGCTCACAACCGTAAAGGCACTGCAGTCCATCGGCTTTGACACCATTGCCAGCGGAGACTCCTACAATGATCTCGGGATGATCCGCGCCAGCAAGGCGGGCTTCCTTTTCCGCTCCACGGAACAGATCAAAAAGGACAACCCGGATCTTCCGGCCTATGAAACCTTCGATGAGCTGGCTGCTGCAATCAGCAGAGCCCTGTAAGATCTGATATAAAGATGAAGTATTATTTTGCGCCACTGGAGGGAATCACCGGCTGCAGATTCCGGCAGGCCCATCACCAGTTTTTCCCCGGGATGGATGCCTATTTTACGCCCTTCGTCGTGGCAACCTATACGAAAAAGCTTAAATCCCGTGAAAAAAGAGATGTTCTTCCGGAGAACAATGCCGGCGTTCCGACAGTTCCTCAGGTTCTGACCAATCATGCGGACGAGTTCCTGTTCTGCGCCCGGTATCTGGCGGCTTTCGGCTACATGGAAATCAACCTGAACCTCGGATGCCCTGTCGGAACGGTCACGGCAAAGGGAAAGGGCTCCGGTATGCTGCGCTCGCCGGAGGAGATGGACCGCTTTTTGGATGCGATTTATGAGGGAGCGGAGAACATTCTGGTAACGGAAGAGGATGGTACAGTACATCCGATCCGGATTTCCGTGAAAACAAGACTCGGCTGGGAGGATCCGGCAGAATTTGAGCAGCTCCTTGCAATTTATGAGCGGTATCCGCTCTCGGAGCTGATCGTGCATGCGAGGACGCGGCAGGAGCTTTATCGGGGAAGACCGGAGCTGGAGGCCTTTTCCATGGCCTTTCACAGAGAGCAGAAACGATGCTTTTCGTCAGAGGAAATCCCCGCAGGGAGTGAACAGTACGGCAGCAGGAACGACTCCGTAGCCGGAAAGGCGGCAGGACGGGGAGTGTGCAGGCGTTTTTCCTCAAAAGCTTTGCCGCCGCTTACGCTTTGCTACAACGGGGATATCCGGACGGAGGCAGATCTGGCCTATCTGGAACAAACATTTCCGGGGCTTGACCGAGTGATGATCGGGAGAGGCCTTCTGTCTGACCCGAATCTGGTGACACATCTGGTGACGGGGAGAGAGCCGGATAAGAAAATCCTCCGTGAATTCCATGACACTCTGTATGCGGCCTATGACGAGCAGTTTCACGATGACAGAATACGCATCAACTGCATGAAGGAGCTGTGGACCTTTCTCGGGGAGAGCTTCTGCGATACCGGAAGGTATGTCAAGGGAATCCATAAGGCGGGAAACCGGTCGGAATACGAGGCGGCAGTGCGGATGCTGTTTGCCAATTGTGAGCTGCAGCCGCTGAAGGATGGACTTCCGCATTCGAAAACTTGCTAAAGCTGTCAGATACTCTTCAGGCAAGTCCCATCGCCTCATCCACAGGAAGTGATATAACTACGCCGTGTGCAGGTGTATTCAAACCGCAGGAAGCGGTGATCGCCTGTTTGTTTTTGTCCCGGAGAACAGGCAGGATGAGAGATGGTGTGGGAAAACACAGAAAAGAAAGGCCCCTGCATATATTATGAAAAATTCAAAAACACAGGAAATTACATTTGGGGCAATGATCGCTGCAATCTTCGGCTTGCTGCTCCTTCTGAACCGTCAGACAGGGGGAATGCTGGAGGAGGTATTCCTGTTCGCGTTCCCGATCCCGATGGTTGCCTACTCGGCGAAGTACGGCTGGAAGAAGAGCCTTCCGGTATTTGCGGTCACAGTACTGATCGCAATTCTGTGCGGGACCTTCAGCGGCTTTTTCTATGCGGCAAGTGAATCATTTATCGGAATGGTCTTTGGCGCAATGCTCAATCAGAAAAAGGATCCGGGCAAAACACTCTTTGTGGTGATGATCCTTTCGGCACTTGCGAACATTCTGAGCAGCGTGGTTCTCGCTTCTTTGTTCGGAATCAATGTTCAGGCGGACATCAGGGAAATGCAGCAGATGGTGCTCGGGACAGTGGAGAAGGTATATGGCTCACAGGGGCTGACGGCAGGCTCTCAGGCGGCAGCCGGCGCGGGTGCCGCAGACATGATCGAAGCCATGAAATCGGTGTTCACCCAGGATTATCTTCTTCGGATTTACATTATCTCCATGATTCTTCTCGGTGTTATCCAGGGCCTTATCATTTACGAACTCAGCCTGATCATTCTGCGGCGGCTGAAATTTCCGGTGCAGAAGCCGCAGCCGGTTCTGCAGTTCTATCCGCCGGTCTGGACGGGGGCTGTGGCGCTGACAGCTTTTTTGTGCTATTTCATTTCGATGGTTTATCCTCTGCAAAATCAGAATGTGGCAAATCTGGTTCAGACATTGGGAACCTGCGGATATCTGTATCTTGTGTGCTTCGGAGTCATCGGCGGAGCAGGATATCTGCGAAGAAGAATGGGGATGGCGAAGGTTCTGGCAGTGCTGCTCCCGGTCCTGTGCATGTTCTGGCTGCCGTATGTGCTGGCATTTATCGGTTTTGCTTACATCAGCCTGAGCCTGCATGACAGGATTCTGGGGAAAATATAAGGAGCAGTCATAAAAACAAAAGAATCGTGAGGAAAAAGCGGAAAGGAGAGCATCATGAATTTGTTTATCAGCTCGGATATTGAGGGAACCTGCGGAATCTGTGACTGGTCGGAGATTTCAGAGGGTGGAAGCGGTTATGAGCGCTTTGCCGCGCAGATGTCGAGGGAGGCCGCGGCGGCCTGCCAGGGCGCTGGACCGGATGCAGAGATTATGGTGCGGGACGGGCACGGCTCGGCACGGAACATTGATCCGTCGCTTCTTCCGGATAATGCGGTTTTGATGCGGGGATGGGATAAATCTCCTGACGGGATGATGGCAGGAATTGCGACTGGTTTTGACGCCTGCGCGATGGTCGGCTATCATGCACATGCGTATTCAACAGGGAATCCACTGGCACATACCTCGGAGCCGAATATCCAGAAGATGCTTCTGAACGGCGAGTATTGCAGTGAATTTCTCTATAATGCCTACTATGCGGCCTACTATGGAGTTCCGACGATTTTCATCAGCGGTGATGCGGACGTGTGCGCGGAGGCGAAGAGGCGGATCCCGGCGATTACGGCGGTTCCGGTGATTCGTTCCCAGGGAGGCGCCAGCATTTCCATCCAGCCGGAGCGCGCTCTGCAGCTGATTCGTGAGGGAATGGCAAAGGCGGTTTCGGGCGACTGGTCCGCGTGCCTGCCAAAGCTTCCGGAGCACTTCTGTGCAGATATTGAATATAAGGAATATCAGGACGCGGAAAAATTTTCCTATTATCCGGGGGCACAGCGTCTGGATGCGAAGACAGTACGGTTTGAAACGGATGATTATTATGAAATGAAGCGCTTTTTCCTGTTTGCAATCTGATTTCAGGTCACTGTACCGTGCATTACAGTCATGGTGCGCAGGCATTCTGTCTGTATCCGGAAATCTGAAATTGCACAAAAGAAGAGCGGCGCATGATAAGGCTGCGAAAGGCGTGGTAAGAAAGGAAGCTATGAAATACGATTTTACGTCCATTATTGATCGTCACAATAAGGATTCCATTGCGGTGGATGTCATTCCGTTTCCAGATGCACCGGTGAAGGAAGGGTTTGATCGGATTCCCATGTGGGTGGCCGATATGAATTTCCCGACGGCACCGACCATTCAGCAGCGCATCATTGAGAGAACGCAGCATCCGATGTTCGGTTATTTCGATCCGACAGAGGAGTATTTTAATTCTATTATTCGCTGGCAGGAGAAGAGAAACGGTGTCACCGGCCTGACGAAGGAGGCAATCGGCTATGAGAACGGCGTGCTCGGGTGCCTGTGCAGTGCGATCCAGGCGTTTACGGCACCGGGAGAGCCCATCTTTTTTCATTCACCGACGTATATCGGATTTTCCTTTGCCGTGAAGGAAAACGGAAGAACGCTTGCCACATCGGCACTGAAGAAGGATGAGCAGGGCGTCTGGCGGATGGACTATGAAGACATGGACCGCGTGATCCGGGAAAATCATATCCATTTTGCCGTGTTCTGTTCCCCGCATAATCCGTGCGGCCGTGTCTGGGAAAGGGAAGAGATTGAAAAGGCCATGGAGGTCTTCCGGAAGAACGCCTGCACTGTGTTCTCGGATGAAATCTGGTCGGATCTGATTCTGGAGGGGAACCGGCACATCCCGACACAGAGTGTGTCCGAGGACGCAAGAAACCGTGTCATTGCGGCTTATGCACCGTCCAAGACGTTTAATCTGGCGGGATTGGTTGGCTCTTATCATATTATTTATAGTCAGTATCTGCGGGACCGCGTTGTTAAGCAGTCCAAGCTGTCCCATTACAATGAGATGAATGTGCTCTCCATGCATGCACTGATCGGTGCCTATGAGCCGGAGGGTGAGGAGTGGCTGGAAGAGCTTCGTGAGGTTCTTAGCGGGAACGCGAAATGGGCCGTGGGTTTTATCAGAGACCATTTCGAGGGAGTGACTGTGGCCCGGCCGCAGGGAACCTATATGCTGTATCTTGATTGTCATGAATGGCTTCAGAGGAACGGTAAGACCATTGCGGATCTTGTCCGCGCCGGAATATACGTCGGCGTTATCTGGCAGGACGGTTCTCCGTTTGGCCAGCCGGATACCATTCGGATGAATCTGGCGCTTCCGAAGGCGAGAATGGAAGAGGCCTTCCATCGTCTGGAGAAGTATGTTTTCTGCGGGGAGCAGTAAGATGCTCTGAAGGCCGTCATAAGGATGAATGAAAGAGGGAAGAAAACTGTTCCGTAAAGCGGAAGGAACCAGGCGGCTATTGACAGCCTTTTTTGGACGGAGTAGCCTACTTAAATAAAGAAAAATCTTCCTGCCGCAGGTCCTTTCTCAGCAGTGGTTTTCAGGGACTGCGGATAGAAAATGAATGGATGTCTTTGGATTCGGAAAGTCAGGCACTGCCGTGGAAGAACACTATCAGAGCCCGGAAATGCAACAGCAGCAGAAGCATGCGCTGATGGAAGTCGGAAATCATAAACTGAATGAACACACGAAGTGGGTCCTGACGGACGCGCTGAGCCGCAATGATCCGGTCGGAACAGTAGCAGGGTATTATGACGAGGCACTCAGCATCGCCGGAGTCAGCGGATATTTTCTGGAGGATCTCGGGTTTAGCTATGAGGAGTTTCTTCAGGCCACTGGAGGATCCTTCCGGAAGATTGTCCGTGATACGCCTGTTTTTCCGTTCTCGATGGAAAAGTTTCGAAAGGAGCGGGGCAAAGGCAGGTACTGCCTGATCACCAGGAAGGGAACGCTGATTTCGGTCGGGACCTTCAAGGAGGAATCGACGGACGATGAGGGCAGGCCGATGTGGGTGCTCGCCGTCCGCGTGATCATGGAGGAAATGGAGGCTGAGGCCGAGCGTCAGCGCATGAGGCGGGAGAACCAGGCCATGGATCAGCTTCTGCAGGGTGTCACGCGCATGGTGGAGAACTTCGTTGTCTGCGATGTCTGTCAGGACCGGTATGAATTCTATGACATGGACAACCGGGCGGATTATGCGCCGGGCGGAAGTTATCGCGATTTTCTGCTTCGTCTGGATACGGGATATGTGGCTTTGATCAACGGAGAGAATGTGACCATGAGCAATCTTCTGTCCGTGGACCATCTGCGGGAGGTACTGCGCACCGAAAAGGATATCTACAAATTCGAGTTCTGTTCCATGGACAAGAGGCGATTTAAGGTATTGAGCGTTATTCCGGTTGAGTGGACAGAAGGAGAACTGACGAGGGTACTTCTGATTTCGCAGGATGTAGGCCAGAAGTACGAGCTGGAGAATCTTGCCAATACGGATTCTCTGACGAACCTGTTTAATGAACGGTATCTGGTAAAGGCACTGGAGAGGATGGAAAAGCGCAGGCAGAGCTTTACCATGTTCTATCTGGATCTGGATCTGTTCAAGCCGGTCAACGACAGCTATGGTCACAGCGTAGGTGACCAGCTTCTGCGTGCGGTGGCAGGACGTCTTAAGAACTGTATTCGCAGTGCGGATCTGGCCTTTCGAATTGGTGGGGATGAATTTGTCCTGATCCTTGTCGGAGACACGAATGTGAATTTATGTCAGACGATGGTGCAGCGGATACGGGATGCCGTCGGCCAGCCGTTTGATATCAGCGGGCGCTGCATCTGCGTGGATGTCAGCTGCGGCTATGCCATTTTTCCACAGGAGGGAAACACGGCGGAGGAAATTCGTATCCTTGCCGACAAGAGAATGTACCGGGATAAGGAGCACCATGAGGAACGGGAGAGGGTGCTGCAGGAAAGATACCGGAGCGGGCAGATGGATCTGCGGTAGAAGATGGAGATTGCAGTACCGCAATTCGTGAAAATGCGTTATAATAACACCACTGCACTGCAGGAGCGTTTTGCCGGGATCTGCAAAAGCAAAAGAGCAGGCAGCGGTGACATGTTTGCGTAGCTCAGCTGGATAGAGCGTCCGCCTCCTAAGCGGAAGGTCGCGCGTTCGAATCGCGTCGCGAACAGAGTGCATAAGGCGTTGGAGATAAGGCAGAAATGTTTTGTTTCCAACGCTTTTGTTATTTATTTCGTTATTCTTTTGAACCTGAGGCTTTTGACCGCTTCCCGGCAAGATTTTCCAGTGAATTTGGAATTCATGGCTGTCTTACGGAAAGCAGCATGCGAAGGGCATTGGGGTTAAAAGATGGAGAACGTTTCTCTTTCGAGAGTCCCGCTTGGAAGCATCATGGAGAACAGCCGTGGAAAAGAGAATATATTCTGGACATGATTGAAAATCATGCAAGGGAGGTACAGGGCATCACTCCGGAAGACTACCTGTTCTACGGCGCATTGATGCAGGGCTATATCTATCAGGAAATGGCTGAGGCGGTCAGGTTCCGCCCGTATGGATCCGGTATGTTGATTTGGATGTACAATGATTGCTGGCCGGAGACCGGATGGACGGTGATTGACTATTATCTGACCAGAAAATTAGACTATTATCCGCTTCGAAGAGCCTTCGCGCCGCATAAAATGATCATTCGGGAAAAAGAAAACGGCAAGGTTGTGTTGAAGGTGATGAATGAGACGCAGGAAGCTCAGAACCTTCAGCTGGAGGTCGGGTTCTGCGGCTGGGGAGAGCAAATTCCCTCATGGACAAGGACGAAGAGAATTCCGGAGATTGTTTTGATGCGTCATTCGGCATGGGAATATGAAATGACGCAGGACGAGAAAAGCATGCTTCGTGAGAGCAGGAGTGAACGATACGTTTCGGAAGAACAAGAAGCGGATACGGAATATGGCAGGAGAGCTGAGTGCGGCTTCTGGTTTGTGCGGTGTTTAAACCATCCGGAATACGAAACAGCAATTAGTATGAGGGCTTTGTTTCGGCAGGAAAAGTTTCCGGATGCAGAAATTTCAGTGAGTTCAGAGATTGTAGGGAAGGATTCGATCCGGCTGATCTTAACGAGCAGAGAGTTTATTCCATCTGTTGTACTGAGGTGCCAGGATGACCGTACACATCTAAGTGACAATGCCTTTTTCCTGCTGCCAGGAGAAGAAAAAGAAGTATGGGTCTATGGGACGAGAGAAGTGCCTGAAGCTGTGCCGGTCCAATTCCAGAACGAAAAAGGAGAGAAGAAACGATCATGCGCAAACAAAGAGAACTTCGAAGATTTCTGGTAGTTCTTCTGGCCGCCTGCCTGATGGCAGTGAATATCAAGACCTTTGTACGGGCAGGCGGACTGTATCCTGGCGGAGCGACCGGACTGACCATTTTGATTCAGCGTATGGCGCAAACGTTTTTGCACTTAGAGGTGCCTTATACGTTGATCAATGTGACGCTGAATGCAATTCCGGTCTATATCGGATTCCGCTTCATTGGAAAGAAGTTTACACTGTATTCGCTTTTGATGATTTTGGTCAGCTCTCTTCTGACGGATATGATTCCTTCATACGTGTTGACGACGGATACCCTCCTGACTTCGATTTTCGGAGGAATCCTGAATGGAACCGCCATCAGTCTGTGTCTTTCGGTGGATGCGACAAGCGGAGGAACGGACTTTATTTCTATTTATTTGTCTCAAAAGAGAGGAATTGATTCCTTCAATATTATTCTGGGCCTGAATGTCATTATTCTGGGAGCAGCAGGCCTGATGTTCGGCTGGGACAAGGCCCTTTATTCGATTATTTTCCAATATGTATCCACGCAGGTTCTGCATCTGCTCTACCGCGGTTATCAGCAGACAACGCTTTTTATTGTGACTGATAAGCCGCAGGAGGTATGCGACATGATTTATAAAATCAGCCACCATGGAGCGACGATCATGGAAGGGGAGGGAAGCCATGGACATCATAATGAGCCGTTGGTGTACTCGGTGGTTGATACACCGGATACCCGGAAGGTCATTAAAGCGGTCAGGGATCTGGATCCCAAGGTATTCATCAACTGTGTGCGAACCAGTGAAATTAAGGGAAACTTCTATTTCAGTCCGAAGGACTGATGAAATGAAAAAACACAGCCAGGACACGGAACCAACACAGAGTTTTCACAGCTGACGGATATATTGAAAGCCTGATCCGAACCGGAATACGAAAATCTGCGGACAAGATCAGACGAAGCCGATCAGGAAACCCATTATTTGGCAAAGGAGAACTCTATGATGAAAAAATCAGCAATTATGGCGGTCCTTGCAGCACTTACGCTGACTGTATCTGCATGTGGAAATACCGGCAGTGCAGGAGCCTCGGTAACAGAGGCATCTTCAGATACTGCAGCGGCAGAAGGAGAGGATGGCTCCTCTGGGGAAAAGCCGGGAGATCCGCCGGATGGAGAAGGAGGCTCCGGAGATCAGCAGGGAAACCCACCGGACGGAAAAGGAGGTCCGGGTGATCAGGAAGGGAACCCGCCGGATGGAAACGGCGGCCCGGGCGGTGCGCCGGGCAGCAGTGCCGCTGATGTGGTTTACAGCGGTGCAACGGAAATTACTTCTGCGGCAAGCGAGGACGGACAGACGTATTCCTCGGATACGGCGGATCAGAGTGCACTGATGATTACTGCCGGAGACAATGTCACGATTTCGAATGCGACCGTGAGTAAAACCGGTGATTCGGATGGCGGGGATAACTGCAACTTCTACGGGCAGAACGCTGCGGTGCTCGTGAAGGATGGGACCACAGCAACCATTACCGGAGCCACGATCACTTCAGATGCGAACGGGGCAAATGGTGTATTCAGCTATGGCGGCAACGGCGGGCAGAATGGTGAGGATGGAGATGGAACGAAGGTGGTGATTCGTGACAGCACCATCACGACAACCGGAGATGGATCCGGCGGCATCATGACGACAGGTGGCGGAACGACAGAGGCCTCGAATCTGACCGTTCATACCAGTGGACAGTCCTCTGCGGCAATCCGGACGGACCGGGGCGGCGGCACGGTTATGGTTGATGGCGGCAGCTATACCACGGATGGCCTCGGCTCCCCGGCGATCTATTCCACCGCGGATATTACGGTATCCAATGCGGTGCTCACCTCCAATCTTTCGGAAGGAACCTGCATTGAAGGACTGAATTCCATTACGCTGAATGACTGTGATCTTACAGCAAACAATACGAAATGCAACGGGAATGCGACCTTCTACGATTCGATTATGATCTATCAGTCCATGTCCGGCGATGCGGCAAGCGGGACCTCCTCCTTCACGATGAACGGAGGATCGCTGACCAGTAAGAACGGTCATGTCTTCCATGTGACGAATACAGATGCTGTGATCACGCTTTCCGGAGTGGAGATTGACAATCAGGACAGTGACAATATCCTGCTGTCTGTATGCGATGACGGATGGAGCGGCGGCAGTAATATCGCGGAGCTGAATGCGTCCGGTCAGACACTGGAAGGATCGATACTGGTCGGAGACAATTCCACGCTGACCATGAACCTTTCGGATCATTCTTCCCTCACAGGTTCCATCGGAGGAGAAATCGTGAATGCAAGCGGCGAAAAGGTTTCCGATGAGGTCGGAACGGTATCGGTGACGCTGGACGATGACAGCACCTGGACACTGACGGCAGACAGCTATGTGACGGATTTCACGGGAGATGCCTCCAACGTCATTTCCAACGGATATAAGCTCTACGTCAATGGCTCCGCATTGGCAGGAACCAACTAACAGACGAGAGCTTCTCTATTTTTCATCATGGTTTTCACCGGACCATTCTTCTCCGCGGATCCAGTCAAAGGTGGTATTGTCCGCCCGAGACTCAAAGGAATGAACATACAGGTACTTGCGGATGATAAAGATACCGGCGATGGCGGCAACGCTCATGAGCAGTTCCAATCCGCTGCCGCTGTCGAGAACCATGTGTCGGGCAATGGCGAACAGGAGGACGCCGAGGGCGCTTCCGGGAGTGTGTTTGATCAGCATGCGGACGAACTCAATGCCGATGACAAGGTTAAATGCATGTTCCAGGAAAACATGGAAGGAGTAGTCGTTAGTGCTGTCCAGCAGGTCGGGCATTTCCCGGATGATTGGGATGACACTGACAAAAAAGCCGGCCAGTACGATAACCGCTACGGCAATTTCCATGATTTCTGTAACCAGTTCCAGCCAGTCTGCGAAGGCGCGATGCTTTCTCTCACTGCGTGTCATGTGTTCGATACGCTTTTGCTCCTTTTCTTCGGATGATTTCATGCTGTCGGCCTCCCTTCGGGTGAGTCAGTGAAAACGGTCATTTGATCTCTTGAATCTCTTTGAGTATAGCATTTTACGAGGACAGGGAGAGATTCTTTATCGTATGATAGAGAAGGCAGATATCCGTCCGTCACAGAGGGCGTTGAGACAAAGACGTGCACGGGCTGCTTTCACCGGAGCCCTTTGGCTTATGCACGGAAAGGGTGCATTCGGTAATGGCTTTGGGAGCATACTTATAACAGAAATAGAAAGAGAAAGGTATCGAACAGGGGAAATCTATGCAGATTCAATATCAGAAACAGGTGTCACGCTGGGGGGTGCAGGAGATTGTTGTATCGGGGAAGAGCGAGGGAAATCCGTTTACGGATTATGAGATCTCTGCGGTTTTTTCCTGCGGAAGTGAACGGAAGAAAGTTGCGGGATTCTATGATGGAGACGGCCGGTACCTGGTGCGTTTTATGCCGTCGTTCGAGGAAACGTATACTTTTGAAATAAAGGGAACGGCGCTGGAGGACGGGGCTGCTCTGAGCGGGAGTTTTGAGGTAACGGCTCCCGAAGAGGGGAATCACGGGCCGGTGCATGTTGCGAACACGTATCACTTCGCCTATGCGGACGGGACACCGTATTATTCCATCGGGACGACCTGTTATGTATGGGAGCTGCAGAGTGATGAGCTGATTGAAAAGACGCTGGACAGTCTTGCAAAGAGTCCGTTTAACAAGATCCGGTTCTGCATTTTCCCGAAGCATTATGATTATAACCTCGGAGAGCCGCGATCCTATCCGTATGAGGGCACACCGATGGACTCTTCGGTCCTGACGACAGAAAATTTCAATGAGTACACGGGGAAAACAGAAGGAAATCATTTTGACTTCTACCGGTTCCGTCCGGATCATTTCCGTCATATAGAGCACTGCATCGAGCGCCTTGGCAAAATGGGAATTGAGGCAGATCTGATCGTGATGCATCCCTATGACCGCTGGGGGTTCTCGCAGATGACGCCGGATCAGGATGACCTGTACTGGAAGTATGTGGTGGCGCGGTTTTCGGCATATCACAATGTCTGGTGGGCGTTTGCCAATGAGTACGACATCATGAGCGGCAAGAGCATTGCGGATTGGGAGCGGTATGCCGATCTTGTCTGCCGGATGGATCCGTATCAGCACCTTCGTTCCATCCATAACTGCAGGCCATTCTATGATCATACGCGCCCATGGATCACACACTGCAGCATTCAGCGGCAGGATCTTTATAAAACGGCAGAGTGTACGAATGAATGGCGGGAGCGTTACCGGAAGCCGGTTGTGCTGGACGAGATCGCCTATGAGGGCAATATTCAGCATGGCTGGGGCAACATCAGTGCGGAGGAGATGGTCCGGAGATTCTGGGAGGCCGCCTGCCGGGGCGGCTATGCGGGGCATGGAGAAACCTATCTGAGTCCGGATCGGATTCTCTGGTGGTCCCATGGCGGAGAGCTTCACGGAGAGAGCTGGAAACGGCTTGGATTCCTGCATGATATCCTGTGCGAGACACCGGGACTCGGCCTTCGTCCGTATGAGAATAGCGCATGGGATGAGGTCGCTGCCGTTCCGGAAGACACGGGCATGTCCTTCCGGCAGGTGCAGGATTACTATTTGATTTATTACAGCTTCATGTGTCCGTCCTTCCGCGAATATCATTTTGATGACACAACGGAATTTGAATTGAGAATTCTGGATACCTGGAATATGACGGTAACCGATGCGGGCATCGTAAAGGGAAAATTCCGCGTGGAGCTTCCGGGAAGGCCGTACATGGCGATTCAGTTAAAACGGCATGTCGGTAACAAAATATGAACTCAAACGTGAATTGCCCGATGCTGCTGCAAGAAAGCTGATGGAAGAAGTACTTTCCGGGAAAGACAGCGGAACAGGCGTCTGACGGAGAAAGAGACTTCCCTTTCAGAAGAGCTAAGGTATTGTTCAATTTGCCGGAAGCATTGTCCATGGGGAAGAGAACCGTCTATTATTAAGAAACAGAGAGATGCCTGCGGATGTCTGCGAAAGAGGCGGGATTTGTCGTCAGAGAGACAGACAGCAGCAGGACATCCTCGCAGGAGCAGGGCTTTATTGCAAAAATGTAAACGGCAATGGAACACCGAATCGAAAAAAGGAGGACAAGGCGATGCTGGATAAGAAGGTAAAGGAGCTGATCAATACCCAGATCAACAAGGAATTCTACTCTGCGTATCTGTATCTGGACTTTGCGGACTACTATTACGACAAGGGACTGGACGGATTCGGCAACTGGTATGACGTGCAGGCACAGGAAGAACGCGACCATGCGATGCTGATGCGTAAATATCTGCAGAATAACGGAGAAACGGTCACGCTGGATGCGGTTGCGAAACCGGATAAAACCTATGAGAAGCTGGATGATCCGCTGAAGTTCGGCCTGGAGCATGAGTGCTACGTCACGAGCCTGATCAATGCTATTTATCAGGCGGCGGATGCCGTGCATGATTACCGCACCATGCAGTGCTTTGACTGGTTCGTGAAGGAGCAGGGCGAAGAAGAGAAGAACGCGGAGGACCTCATCAAAAAGTTTGAGCTGTTCGGCTCTGATCCAAAGGGACTGTACGCGCTGAATCAGGAGCTTCTGGCAAGAGTTTATACTGCCCCGAGCCTGGTTCTGTAAGAGCGGATTCGTCGGTGCCTGCGGCAAGCGGCCTGGCAGGCATCCATAGCTTGTGATGGAGTAAATACGATATCATAACTGCAACTTAAGAACTTATACCTTGCTGGGGCAAAATTCGCAAAGGCGAATTTGCCGAATACGGCAGCTGTTGCGTCAACACCAATGCTGCTTGAAAGTGCCATATTGATGTTACGTTTAAACTTCCTCTCCTCGTAATTTTGGCAGGAGAGGAAGTTTTTTGTCAGAAAAATATAATTTTGAACGAAGCTGTAGTTAACATAATCGGCAAAAATAGAACGAAAGCTTAACATTTCGCACATAAGGATCTGACGTAAAGAGCAGATAATACGCATTGTCCTTCGATAAGGTTTACGGACAAAAAGAGCAGCATGGGTGTGATTTATTTTTAAAAATCATCGGCATGAGGGAGAAAATAGAAAATGGAACAGAACAGGCTTTGGAGCAGAATAAAACCATATGGAATGATTGCACCGGCCATGGCAGGAATCGTTCTGTTTACATTATATCCGGCATTGAATCTGGTGCATTTGAGTCTGCAGGATGTCAACATGCTGAATGCGGCAAAGACGAGGTTTGTCGGTCTGCGGAATTACCGGGAGATCTTTGCAAGAGAAGCTTTTCATAAAGCGCTGTCGAATACCGCCGTGTACACGGCGGCAGTTGTGATTCTGATTATCGGGCTGGCACTCCTTCTTGCCGTCTGCCTGAACCAGAAGAAGTCGAAGCTGAATGACCTGGTGCTGGCCTCGGCTTTTTCTCCACATGTAATTTCCATTGTATCAGTATCCGTTGTATGCGTTTGAAAAACTGGATGCGTATGAGGATGTAAGGCAGCACGGTGTGGATCCGTGGGCCTTTACTCCTGCGCTGACGGAGCAGAATGTAGAAGCGCTGAGGCGCAGCGGATTTTGAAACAAATTTGAACCTCAACTGCAATTCTGAAGAAAAGCTTCCCGTTCCTACGTTATGATTTACAGATGCATCGAGAGTGCTGCACGCGAAGATGTGAGCCGGAAGAAGGAACACTGGAGCCGGACGCAGCACCGGAAGAAAATAAAACCAGAGGGGAGGTGAGCCGGAACGAGTGCAGAAGAGAAACTGTCACAGTGGATGGATGCGTATCAGAATCTGATTTTTTCCATCTGTTACAAAATGACAACGGATTATTTCGCTTCTCAGGATCTTACGCAGGATACGTTCCTCGCCGCGTTCCGGCATCACGCGGATGCCCCGCCGGGAGCGGAGAAACGGTGGCTGTGCCGGATCGCAACCAACCGCTGTATCGATTATCTGCGGTCAGCCGGATACCGGACACAGCCTCAGGAGAACGAGATCCTGGATCAGCGGCCGGATGAGCACGGGACGCCGGAGAGCGAGGCTCTGGAGCAAAATGTCAAAGAAGTACTCCGGAAGCGCTGTGAAGCGCTGAAGCCTCCGTATGACCGGATCGCCTGGCTGTATTTCTATCAGGAAAAGGCACCGGCGGAGATCGCGGAGGAGCTGCAGATGAATCCCAAAACGGTCAGCACGCAGATTTACCGTGCACGGGAAATGCTGCGAACCATCTACCGGGAGGATTTTTCGGGAGAAAGGACCGGAGAATGTTCCGAAAGAACGATATCGGAAGGAAGGAGGAAGAGCACGATATGACGCGGACACGTACAGAATGCAGCCTGCCAGCCGCAAACGACAATTCGCGGGAATCTGGAAACCGTTCGGAAGAAATGCAGGAAGATTTTCCGGCTGCCGCATTCGGCAAAACCACCTTCACGGATTGTGCCTCAGCGGGGGATAAGACTGCGGAGCTGTCCTACCCGAATGACGAGGAACTGGACCGGCTGATTGCGGACACAGAGCGAAGCGGCATGCTGACCGCTCCTTCCTTCCTGAAACGGGAGGTCATCCGGGAAATTCATCGAAGGAAGAACGTCAGTCAGATGAATGCGGTCCGGTTGAAAACCTGGCAGATTGTCACGGTGGTTGCAGCAGCGATTCTTTTTCTGACGGTGATGCCGTTAGAACAGCGGACTTTCGGTCAGAGTGCACCGGGAATTCCTGGAAGCATCCGTCAGGAGGCGGTGCTTCTTAACCGGGAACCGGATGCGAAAGCGGGCAATGCGAAGGAACAGAAGCGGCAGGATGTCGTGGGTGACTGGATGTATGAGAAGAATCTGCAGGTGGGCGCAGCGGTCCGGCGGGCAACGGATCATCTGCTTCCCGCAGCAATCAACAGCCGCTCCGATGCTGTCTCCCGCAGGGAGGCTGGAGACCGGAAAGAAATGAATTGAAATCAGACCGTTTGCCTTGAAATAAGACGGACTGGAAAAACAGGTGTCGCAGAAGAGCTGCGGCAGGAAAGGAAATTATGAGAAAGAAAAAGAACGGATTTATGACCTTTATTTTCTCCTTTATTCCCGGCTGTGCCGAGATGTACTGGGGATACATGAAAAACGGCGTCAGCATTCTGGCGCTGTTCTGCGCCAGCGTGTTTCTCTCCGGGATATTTGGGAACGGAGCCTTCATGCTCCTTGCTGTAGTTATGTATGCGTATGCCTTTTTCCATGCAAGGAATATGGCGCACATGTCGGACGAGGAGTTCGCAGAGACGGAGGATGCATACCTGATTTCCGAGGAAATGCTGAAAAAGGCGGGAATTACGGGGAAAAAATATCACCGGTTCCTGGCAGCGGTGCTGATTGTCTGCGGTTGCTGGTTCCTGCTGGATACGGGCTTGTATCTCCTGCGGAATATTTTTCCGGCCATTCAGGATGCCGTCTGGATGATTCAGAACAGTATTTCGAAAATTTTTGCAGCGGCGATTCTGATCGGAATCGGAATCCGCCTGATCCGGGGAAAGAAGGAGCAGGAAGATGCAGAATAGCAATGGGCATATCCACCGTGTGGGGAGCATTACCTGCGGAGTCGTGTTGATCGCGGCAGGAGTCCTGTACCTTCTGGCAACTCTCTGGAAAGCCATTCCGCTTGCGCTTGTGTTCCATCTGTGGCCTGCCATCTTCATCCTCCTCGGAGTGGAGATCCTGCTCTCCTGTGTTCTGTCCGGGGATCGGATTCAGTATGACAAGGCCGCGATGGCGGTCATGGTTCTGATGGCCCTGTTCGCGATGCTCCTCGCAGGAGTGGATAAAGTCATGAGTTCCAACTGGCATCTGATCTTTTAAAAAAATATTTTCAGCAGCCTGTCAGAGCGTGAAGTACAGCGTGCGGGTGATTTCGTAGTAGTCATCGGAATCAAAGGCAATCCGCTTGCTGCCAACACGGGTGACACCGGGATAGTAGGAGCCGCGCTGTGCCTTTTCCGCATCCTTGAATTCGATTTCCACATGGAAATGCTCCGGGAGCTTCATCAGGCAGGACTTCGGATCCTTCGCGAGGGCTTCCTTCATGCCGTCATGAATCAGCCGGATGGCGGTCTTCGGATGAATGGAGATGGTAGAGGTTCCCCAGCCCTCGAAGACGGGAACCGCGGTGATTTCGGGAATCAGCTCCTTTGCCTCGTCGCAGAGTGCCTTGTCTCCACTGACGAAGATCGTGGGAATGCCGTAATAAGCGGCGAACATGGCGTTCAGCATGAATTCGCTCGCATATTTCCCATTGACCTCAATATACTGGTTATGCAGATTCTGAGTGTGGGAAAGATTGTTTCCGATGGAATACGCGCCGGAGTGATAACCGGTCATGGCGGCCGCGTCACACTGGCGTACACCTGCCATCATATTGCCGGGAGTGGTGACCCAGCCTCGGATGAGATGGACGCCCTCGGGAAGCTCGTCGCCGATGATGTTGCGGGCAGAATCATGGGCATCCTTGATGAGGACATCCTCAATTTTCCCGCTCTCCAGTGCGCCATTGCAGGCGGCAGCAACCTCGCGGGACATCTGCAGGGCAAAACGGTCATATCCAGGCCTGCCGATTTCCGTTTCATCCCAGTCGTTGATGCCGCAGGTTCCTTCAATATCAGAGCTGATGAATAATTTCATAGTGTTTTCCTTTCTGCCGCAGCTTGTCTGCGGCACGCGAGGAGAAATTCGCGCAGGCGAATTCTCCGATGCGACGCCTTTCTGCCGCACATAAATTATTATTTTACCGGGAGGAATTCTGCAAGAGAATGTACTGTTTCTCCGTTTAATTTCTTCGCGGCGTGCGCATTGGTCATGGAATTCAGAATGGCTTCCTCTACGGCCTCGGCAGCAGGGGTGAACACGCGGTTGATTCGCTCTTCCGGGAAGATGCGAAGCTGTGTGAAATCATTCCCGCTGCAGTTTCCGAGAAGATTTCCGTTGGAAAATCCGAGAACGATGTCGCCGGAACCTGTCCCCATGTAAGAACCGGTGCGGACAAGACCGACGGCGGCCCGTTTGAGCACGCGCTGCAGCTGGCGCGAGGAGAGGGGAAGATCGGTTCCGAGAATCATCATGATGGAGCCGACATCGGGAGTCGAGGCTTCCCGCAGCGTTTTCTGAATTCTCTTTCCAACCGGCTCTCCGCAAATGGAAAGATTCTCCAGACTTCCGAAGTTGGACTGGACCAGAGCTCCGATGGTGTAGTCATGGCCTGCGAAGCGGATGATCCGGGAGGCAGAACCGATACCGCCCTTTAAATCGCAGCAGATGGTTCCCCGTCCGGCACCGACATCTCCCTGCGCAAAATCGGGGTCATTCCGGTCTGCGTCTGCGATGGCGGCCAGCACGTCCCGTTCCTCTACGGCACGTTTTCCGATGCTGCTGATCTGGGAATCATTGGTCTCACCGACCAGGACATTGACGCTCCGTACAGCGATGCCGCGCTCCTCTTCCTGCTGGAGAATATAGCCGATTAAGGCATCGGTGACTTTTCCGACATTGAGGGTGTTGGTCAGGGCAATGGGAGACTCGAGACATCCGAGCTCATCCACCTGCAGTGTTCCGGCGGTTTTGCCATACCCGTTCAGGACATAGGTGGCTGCAACGGGCTTTTGCTCATAAGCGGTTCCCTCACAAGGGAACACAACGGTTACGCCGGTGTGGACATCGTCGTGATCCACCGTGCAGTGACCGACCCGCACGCCGGGGACATCGGTGATTTTGTTGTGAGGACCGGTTTTTCCTTTTCCGATCTGATATCCATAGTCGCGAATATTCATAGAAAGAAAGCCTCCTGACAAGAATCGTACATGGTTTGAAAGAAGCAAAAAACGCTTTGACGTTTATAGAATAGAATAAAGATAGTACACAAATGGGATAGTTGGCAAAAGAAAATTCAAAGAACAAAAAGGGGATTGACGAAGACAGAAAACGGTGCTATAAATTTTACAACCGACAGATGAATACATGTATACAATCGGACGGGCGAAGATCTGGCAGAGGTCGGACACTTCACAAAGTCAGGATTGAATCGACAAGGGCGTCGTTTCCGAAAGGAAGCGGCGCCCTTGTGGTTTCATAAAAAAGAGGAGGAGCAACGTTATGAAAAGACATTTGAGCGTGGCAGTAAGCATGGCACTTGCCGCATCCATGCTGGCAGGATGCGGTGCTTCTACAGCATCGGATTCTGCAGCAAGCACACAGACAGCAGGGACGACAGAGTCCGCCGCTGCGGGAACGCAGGCGGCAGCGACCGGAGACGACGCAGGTACCCTGCATCTGGCATGGACCTCGGACATTCAGACGCTGGATGTTCAGACGACCAGTGCCAATTACATGATCCCGATGAATGTTTTTGACCGTCTGTTTGAAATCAAGCTGAACGATGACGGATCCACTGAGCTGGTTCCCAGCCTGGTTAAGGACTACACCGTCAGCGATGACGGCCTGACCTATGAATTCACGCTCCGCGATGACGTGAAATTCTCGGACGGAACGCCGCTTACGGCAAGCGATGTGGAATTCACGCTGGTCCGTCTTCTCGGACTGGATACGAGTGTGAATACCGACTTTGCTTCCTGCATTCTCGGAGCAGATGCCTACATTGAGCAGGAAGGCTACAGCTACGATGACACAATAGAAGGCATCAAGGTAGACGATGATACGCATCTGACCATTACACTGGCCTATCCTTTTGCTGGCTTCCTCTATGAGCTGGCAACTCCCGCCGGATGTATTTATTCGAAGGCCGCGGTGGAGGCGGCCGGCGATGACTACGGAAACGATTATAAGGCGGCGATCGGAAGCGGCCCCTATGTGGTTACGGACTGGACGAGAGACAGCGACCTTGAGATGGAAGTCAATCCGGAGTATTGGGGAGAAGAGCCCAGTGTGAAGAAGGTCGACATTCAGATTGTTCCGGATGCTTCTACGATCAATATGATGTTCCAGAATGGTGAGATTGACATTCTGGATTGTGATGATCTGGATTCCTCCGTCATTGATTCCACGTATAAGACGGCATATGCCGACAAGATCGTCTCCTCCAACCGTCTGGCAACGACATATCTCATTCTGAATGAGGATGATCAGTATCTGAGTGATGTCAATGTCAGGAAAGCCATCCAAATGGCAATCGACCGTCAGAGCATTCTGGACACCGTTTACAGCGGTGACGGAAATCTGTGCGACGGCATTTATCCGAAGGGCCTGATTGGCTACAGCGAAGAGAACCAGGGCTGGCTGAAGTATGATCCTGACGCTGCGAAGAAGCTCCTGGAGGATTCCGGATACACGGATGGCGAGATCAAGATGGAGCTGGCGGCAGACAGCTCCGCATCATCCAGTGTGACACTGGTTCTGCAGATGGTACAGGCGAACCTGCAGGCAATTGGCATTGACGCATCCATCGTTTCCTATGATGAAGCAAGCTGGCTGGCACTTCGCAAGTCCGGCGAGATGAACTCCTT
>ERZ808246.1077-NODE-1077-length-20673-cov-5.822388_pt1 | contig 20673 bp, 17 predicted proteins | sample MGYA00521083_ERZ808246 | MGnify/ENA primary metagenome ERZ808246 (study PRJEB31516, sample SAMN03275577) | gut metagenome | biome: mammalia-associated habitat; material: feces | host: Papio cynocephalus | place: Kenya | collected 2012-07-07 ... | reverse complement strand
CACCACGAGGCAGACGATGCGCAACCTCGAAGCATCTATACCTATGGATTTCGCACTCTCATCGCTAGAAGCCAGGATGTTGAGTTTGTTCGCGATGAGCATGATGCCGATTAATCGTAACAGCGTGATGAAGAACAAATTGCCTCGTCATATCGAGAGGGGGTCCAGTCGGATTCCTGGACTTCGGAAAAACGGTGTTCGACTGCACGAACCATGTATATTGTATGTCAAACAGCGAATCAAAGCTCGTGCGAGTCGCTTTTTGATGTAATAATATGAGTGCAGCCGCCGGGATTCGAACCCGGGCAATGAGCTTGGAAGGCTCAGATCCTAACCAGCTAGATCACAGCTGCCTAAACGTCCTCATTTCAAATCTAATATATAAAACTATCACCTATTCAGACTCCAGATTCCTTCGCATGGGGCAGGAATCCACGCATTAGAGATGCGGTTCTGGGTCGCATTTACATATCTATATCGGGATGCACCGGGCATGTCAGGCCGCCCGGTTCTCCAGAGCTCCTTCGAATATCATGCATGGAAGATGCTGGAGGCTCATGCTTTCCCCAAGGGCGGACCCTCCGCCCTCCTCGGAGAGATCGAAGCGTTCAAGGGGACCGTCAGTTCGCAGGTCCTCGTCATGATGGTGGATGAGCTGGCGGCGGCGGGTCTCGCCGACAGGGCATCTCTCAGGAAGGTCGTGTCAAAGAGCCGCGTCACCGACTGCGGCGCATCCGTCAGGGCGTGCGAGGTGCTCCTCGCCAAGGGAGACATCGACGGGGCCGAGGAGATCCTAGCGATGTCCGAAGGATCCCAGGAGAAGGTCCGCAGGTCCTTGGCCAGGGCCAGGATCGCGTTGGCGAGGGGCGATACCGCAGGAGCTTTCGAGGCCGCCAGTTGCGCCTACGGGTACGATCCTTCGTGCAGGGGCGCCTACGACATCCTCATCCAGACCGATCCGACAGGAGGATGGCCGCAGAGGGAGAACATCCAGGATGTCCTTGAGGGGAGGAAACCGTCCCGTCCCCCGTCTTCGGGCCGCATGCAGGATCTCTATGCCATCTACTACGACTGGTTTTCCGGTCGCCGCGATGCGGCCACGAGGAAGCTGATAGAGAGCGGGTTCTACAAGGACAAGGATCCAGAGTTCCTTCTGGCATCCGCCAGAATGTCCATGGATGAGAGGGACTGGCGCTCCGCCCTGATGGTTTATTCGGAGCTCATCAGCATGGAACCTCCGCCGTTCGTCTATGTCGAGACCGCCGAGGCCGCCATGGGGGTGGGAGACATCGCCCGTGCACTCAGGTATCTTGAGATGGCCGACGGCCATCAGACCCGTGTCCGCCGCGACGCCATCCGTGCGTATACGCTGATGGGTGACCGCAGAGGCATGTCCGATGCGATCAGGATATTCCTGGACAGCGAATCCAGCGGCTCAGACGAGTACGTGGCCGCTGTAGGCTTCCTGATAGAGAAGGGGATGGAGAGGGAGGCCTCGATGATCCTCGACAGGTATTCGAGATTCGTCGGGGACGACTCCGATACGCTGACGATGCGCTCGGTCATGCAGATGAGGTCCGGCGATTACATATCTTCGCGCATCTCCGCTTGCAAGGCGGTCCGCGCCGACAAGAACAACAACGCTGCCCGCGCTCAGCTGGCGAGGCTGCTGTATCTGACGGACAACGCAGAGGCTGCTAAGCGCGAATGCGAAGGCATCCTCGCAAGGGACGGATCCAATGTGGATGCGCTCGCCCTGATGAGGGACCTCAGTATGTCCGAAGGGGACTATGAATCGGCGATAGCCGACTGCCGGCGTATTCTGGAGGTCGATCCTTCGGATATCCCGTCCAAGATGGCTCTCGCCGAGGCCATGTGCAGGAAGGGCGATGAGCAGAAGGCATCCGACGTCTTCCGCGATGTCCTCAGGACTGACGGGTCGAGGGACCGTGCCGTATCCGTGGTCTCCGCCATGGTATCCTGCGGCATGTATCGCGATGCAGAATCCCTCAGCACGGTTCTCGAACGCACGTATCCCAAGGATGCGATGCTCAAGAGGCTCAAGGGCAATGCCCAGTATGCTCTCGGTGAGTATCTCAAGGCGTCGGTTTCGTTCTCGGAGGCGGCCGTACTGGAGCCTCATGACCCTGTCCTATGGCATTCCAAAGGGATGGCGGACGAGGCCCGGGGGGACTTGGAGTCCGCCGAGGATGCCTACAACCGCGCCCTTCTGCTCGATCAGGGCGAAGCGGAGTACTGGATATCGAAGGCCGCCGTTCAGGAGAGGTGCAAGGACCGCTTCGGCGCCGTCGAATCCCTGAACCGTGCCATGGAGCTCGATCCGAGATCGATATATCCGCTTGTCAGGAAGGCGGTCATACTCGCCTCGTCTTCCAAGTTCCGCGAGGCGCTGTACTATGCAAGGAAAGCGGCGGCCATATCGCCCTCGGATGTGGGCGTGATGGACCTGCAGGTGGATCTCCTGGTGTCTTCGGACGATATGCAGGCCGCCGAGGACATGCTCAGGGCCAGGATCGCAAGGGAGGAGACTCCCGAAGCATCCCTCAGGCTGGCGAGGATGCTCGTCTCGAAAGGCGACCGCGACGGCGCACTGGCCGTTCTGGACGAGGCCATCGCGCTCCATCCTGACAACGGGGCCCTGTCCGGCGAGCGCATCCGCGTTTCGGCAGGAGAGCTGGGCCCGAAGCCGGAGCCTGAGCCCGTGCAGGAGGTCCCCGTTCCTGAAGAGCCTGCTAAGCCGCCTGCGGAGGATCCCGAGGCTCTGTACGCCATGGCTTCCAACCTCCTCGACGCCGGCGACATCAAAGGCGCCATGAGGGCGGTCGACCGTGCCATAACCGCGGATCCGAGCAACCCAGACTACCACTGCCTCAAGGCGAGGATAATCCTGGCCAAGGGCGATTACGAGGGGGCGTCATTCATAGCCGAGGGGGCTCTCAGGACGAGGCCGGACGATCCGGCTCTCCGCAGGGTCAACGCCCTGGCCAAGGAGGCCAAAGGCGATATGAAGAGCGCACTGGCCGAGATAGACCGCGCCATAGCGCATGGTCTCGACGATGCCGAATCCAACAGGATCAAAGCCCGTGTTCTGGAGAAGCTGGGGCAGCACGAGAGGGCGGCCTCCTGCTACGCCAGGGTGGTCTCCCTGGATCCCGAGGACCTGGACTCGGCCGAGGCCCAAGCCAGGCAGCAGATCGCGGTCGGCAACATGTCGGGAGCCTTCGGTACAGTGTCGTGGATCCTCCGCAGGGACCCGTCCCGCGAATCCGCGATACTCATGAAGGCCGAGATATCCGCGGAACGCGGCGATGATCCGGGGATAATGTCCGCCTATTCCCTGCTGTCGGCACTGCCGAAGATATCAGACGAATCCAAGGTGCGCATGGTCAGGATCCTGGAGGATAGCGGACACAAGGATGAGGCAAGGTCGCTCATGGGAGGCTCCCAGAAGAGCAGGAAGTACGACAATGCAGTCAAGAGGGCCGCCGAGAAGGTCCTCCGCCGCGCCTACATGACTAAGACGTCCGCGTCCGATCCGGATATAATGGACGCACTGGGCCTCGAGCCCGCGCTGGCGGAGCAGGTGACGAGATATCTCGCCGATATCCCCGATTGCGGCACGATATCGCCGGCCATGCCGGACTTCGGATTCCTGGAGAGACAGTCGCACGATGTGGTGCTGAAGATGAAATGGTCGGATCTCGAGGGATCCCCCGATCTGCCTCTGGAGAAGGTGTTCTTCCTCGGCGGCTTCAGAGAGGCCGATGCGGCGAAGGACGTCGTCGCATATGTGAAGAGGGCGGTCCTCTCTCCGCCGGGGCAGGCGGACGACAGGCTGTCGGCCATGGCGATGAACCTGCTGAAGGGGATGTCGATCTACGAGATAATGTCGCAGTGCGACCTCGGAGTGTACGAAGCGGTGATCGTGAAGAATCTGATCGTGTGATCAGTAGTCCCTCATATCGGACTTCATGAACTCGCGCATTAGGCATGTGGCGTAGTTGCCCTTGGGCAGCGAGAACGACATCGTGTACGATCCGTCGGAGAAGGCGGCCTTGAGGTCCTTCACAGGACAGAGAATCTCCCTCCTCCCGCCTTTGGACGAGCATTTGGACAGCCCCGGTATGACGAAATCCTGAGGCTCGAGCCTGTTGGCTTCGGCTATGCTCCTTTCAATCTCGCCGGGCTCGCCTTCAGCCAGGACGGTGTCCGAGCCGTAGAGGGCGGCTGTGACGAAGGCCCTCCCGGTTCTGACCTGTCTAGCGACGAGATCGACGTTCCTGCCTGTCGTGATTATGGGGTCGTCGTGGTCAGGCGTTCCGTCCGCGGACAGAGGAATGACGACATCCCCCTCGACGGGCCTGTCCAGAGGCAGTCCGCGCCCCATCCTCTCGCTGAGCATCTCGTTGAACAGATACGACTGATAGGCGTGGACGAACATCATCTGGAGATTGGACGGCATGGCGGCTATCGCGTCCTTCCAGTCCCCTCCGCCGGCCAGCGTCTGGGCCATGACCTTCTCGAACGACATCCTGTCGTCCATCGCAGCGGCGGCCGCTACCCAGTCCGTGCATCCCTCCAAGGATTTCCTGAGTTCGCGCAGCGATTCCTCCTCCTGCGGGGTGGAATACGAGATGTACGTGCGAACGGCACCTTCTATATCGCCGCGGACAAGCTTCTCTCCGACGAGATGGGTCACAGGCCTTATCGCTCCGAACCTCTGGACTCCGAAGTAGTTGGGGAATCCTCTGTTGGCGGCTATGGTGGCCATATCGGATTCGACGGAATCCCTGATCCCCGCGGCATCCATCGTGCAGTCTCTGACGGTGATCTCGAACGAGTTCCCCAGAAGGTCTCCAAGCTGGATGGCTCTGCTTCCGGTGTAGACGTCGGAGATCTCCACATCCTTGAGGGATATCTTCGAGAGGTCCTCCGCAGGGCACCTGAACGACATGAGCTGCGTCGTCACGGCCCGCTTGTCCTTGGTGCCGGCGAATCCTATCCTCGTCCTGGACATCCCCAGGCTGCGGGACATGATGCGCACCAGACGGTTGGTCTCCCAGTTGCGGCTGGTCACTGTGGCTATGGCGTATTCTCCTCCCTCCTTCCGTCTCGGAGGGTCGGAGATCTCGCGCACCACGAAGTCCTCGGGCTCGGTCTTGAGGTGGCCGCCGGTCCCGTCGGAGTCGCAGAGGTATCTGCGCATGCCGATATCGGCTTCGGCAGTGCGGCATTCCCTGTACAGAACAATCACTCTTTGACGATGTGAGAGTAGTATTCGGATACGCCGTCGAGAGCGTTCTTGACCGCCTGGAGGGCGTCGCCGCTCTTCACCTTGACGTAGAGCTTCCTGTCATCGAGCTCGGGGTGGGTGTCGATGTATCTGACGAGCTCGACGTTCTCGTCGTCGTCGAGTGCCTTCATGAGAGGCGTGATGATGGTCAGATTGGCGCCCTTGAATCCGATGGTGGCGGAGTCCGCCGTCTTCTCGACAAGGTAGGTTTCCATGCCTTCGGGCTATGCCGTCGCCGTAATAAATGTTTCAGTCCCCGCTTCCGTCCCAATGGGTCTGATCGGCCGCCTTGGCATCATCGGAGCGGTCCTGGGCCCTGTTGTCTTCCGGCTTGCGGCAGGTGCACTGCTTCTTGTCTTCCATATACATCCCATCCGGCCCCGAGGGGCGCATCCTTGCCCTTCCTATCTGACATCCTCGTATATAATCATGGATGGCGTCCGCTCGCTCGGAGCGGTCGGACAGGCCGTCCGAATCATGGGCCTGCATGCCGTACATCTCCACGATCTCTCCCACGGTGGTGCATTCCTCGGGCGACTTGTCGCTTCTCACGCGCCCGGTGAATCTCGGGAACCTTATCCCCAGCCCGTATCCCTCCTTGACGACGTCCCTGGCGGCTGTGTGTATCGGGCTGAGCGTGATCTCCGCTGCGACCACTTCGAGCACCACGGCGGGATCGAACCATACGTCGGGGATCATCTCGGAGACGACGGAGCTCGGCTTCTCCTCGCACTTGGTGCCGTCGAGCAGGGCTGGCATGCCGTCCAGGAACGCGTCGTCGAAGCCCGTTCCGAGCTTGCACACCGTCTCGAATCTCCCGGTCTCCTGGTCGTATGCGGCCATCAGGAGGGCGCCGTACCTCCCTGCCCTCTTGCCCATGCCGTAGAACGCACCGACCACCGCAAGGTCGAAGGAGTCGGTCAGGGCCTGCTGGTAGTCCTTCTTGTATTTGATCCATAGGAATCCTCTGGATCCGGCTCTGTACACCGAATCCTCGGCTATCGACTTGGCCATTATCCCCTCGCATCTGCTGGCGATGGCGCTGTCGAAGAACTCCTCGCCCTCCACCTCGCTCTCGACGATGCGCATGGTCGTCATCTGAACGGGGCCGCCGATCTCGAATCCGGATTCGAGAGCGCCCCTCCTCTCCAGATACGGGCGCGGGGTCATGTCCTCCCCGTCGCGGTAGAGGCAGTCGAACATGAATATCCTCACTGGGATGTCCTTGACGGCTTCATCCATGCCGTGCTTCTTCCTGCGGTGGGTGACGTTCTGGAACGGGAGCATGTTCCCGGTATCCGGATCTATGGCGACGCACTCGCCCTCGATGATGGCCTCCTTGTATCTGCAGGCTGAGCGCAGCTCCTGCGCGATATCTGGGAAGTTGGATGTGAGGTCCTCCAGCCTCCTGGAGTATATGCGGACCCCTTTCTCTCCGATGTGGACCTGCGCCCTGATCCCGTCGTATTTGTATTCGATGGCGCACCTGCCGCCCATCTTCTCGACGATCTGGGCGACGGAGGGGAGCCTCTCGGCGAGCATGACCTTCACCGGGCTGTCCACCGAGACCTTGATGGCGCGGACCGCGTCCATCCCGCCGTTGGCGATCGCCTCGGCCACTCTGCCGATGTCGCAGGTGACGTTGAACGCCCTCTCTATGGCCGGTCTGTCCTCCTTCGTCGCGAATGCGATGGCCAGAGCATCGAGTATGGTCATGTCGGCGGCTCCGACCCTCATTCTGCCTGTGACGGTCCTGCAGAGGTATCTCGCCTCCACAGGGCTGGAGTCGTGCAGCATGTTGGCCAGCGTCTTCATCTTGCGGTCCTGGGAATCCTTGCCGTCCGCGTCCTGTATGGCGGTGAGGCCCTTGACAACCCTGTCGACGGTCAGGTCGTCCGAGAAGAGCGTGGTCTGCTTCTTGGCGGATATCAGCATCTCCGCCACCCTTCCGGGGTCGCCCTCCTCGATCCATATCTTCTCGACCTTGTCCTCCGGGATGCCCGATGTGAAGGCTATGGCCTTGAGAACGAGTCTGTCCGCCATGCCGAGCACGCCCGGGACGAAGTCCGGGTGGAGCTTGCCCTGGCTCAGATAGACTATCTTCCTGAGCTCGTGCCTGTCCGCCTTCCTGAAGAAGTCGGCCAGTATGTCCGTCATCTCCAGCCTGCTGCTGGTCGATTCCAATCTGTCGAACGTGTCTGCGAGCTCGGAGTAGAGCATGGGCCGCCCCATGCATCGGCTTCTATAAATCGTCTCGGAACGCCGCCGTATCCGTCGAGGCGGGTCTGTCCGCCGTCCCCGAGGGTCATGCCTCTGCTCAAGCGCTCGCTGAGCCGTTCCAGATTCTCCCTCATGCTCTTCTCCTTGCGGATGCTGGATCTCTCGAAGGCCTCGTCGACGGTGCCCTTCGCTATGAGGAGATACACCTCCCCGTCGCTCTTCCTCCCGGTCCTGCCTCTGCGCTGGATGGTGCGTATCTCCGAGGGCACCGGCTCGTAGAATATCACCGCGTCGGTGTTGGAGACGTCCAGACCCTCCTCTCCCACTGAGGTCGATATGAGGACGTTGCTCCTTCCGCTCCTGAACCCGTCGAGGAGCGAGATCTGCTCCTTCTGCTTCAGGCCGCCCTTCGACTGGCCTATCAGCATGCTGACCCTGGCCTCCGGTATCCCCGAGATCTTCGATTCGAGCATCTCGCAGGTGTCCCTGAACTGGGCGAACACGAGCACCTTGGACTCGGGATTCGACGAGAGCGTGCGGCTGACCAGCGACATGACGCGGGAGACCTTGGGATGCTCCACGTTCGTCGCGTCCAGGATGGTCCTCACTGCCGCATACTCCTGTCTCTCCACTATGGCGCGAGCTGCACGGCCCCCCTTGTCCTGGGCCGCCTCCGCCTCCAGCCTGTCGAGGTAGCGCCTCAGCACCGTGGTCCCCTCCGATTCCACTTTGCTGACCGCTTCGAGGAGCTGTATGCACGTCTTGTTCACACTGAGGCCTTTGAACACGATCCCGCTCTTCCCGCCGTCGGAGATGCGCCTCTGGAGGCTGTCGCCGATCCCCAGGAGGTATCCCTTCGACGGCATGACGTTGGGGGATGCGATCCTGAGGCTGCAGAGCTCTGAGTAGAAATGGTCGAGCATGACCTTCAGAAGGGCCGATATGTCCCGTATGTCGGAAGGCAGATCGACTTCGATCCTGTTGATGTACGTGTCATGGACGAACGGGGAGACATCGGGGTCGTTCTCGGTGCGCATGTCTATGCGCTTGAGCCCGAGGTTCAGGCAGACCTCCTCTATCTTATCGACGCTGCTTCCGGGGGAGGCTGTCATCCCTATGCGCCTGGTGCCTTTCTTCACGTACTTGGCCACGTTTACGTACGCGTAGTCTCCTCTTCCGCGGTGCGCCTCGTCGTATATGATGAGGGAGAATCCGGACAGGTCGTACCTTCCTGCGTCCAGGTCGTTTGATATCGTCTGCGGCGTGGATATTACCACATCGCTGTCGGCGACGATTCCGGCGCGCTTCGTGTCCTTCATCAGGCCGTTTATCATCGATATGCGCACGTCCGTGAGCAGTCTGGAGAACTCTTCGAAATGCTGCTCGACAAGGGGCTTCGTCGGAGCCATCATCAGGACCTTGCCGTCGGCGAGGAACTCGGCTGCCGTGCGGGCGGCTATAATCGTCTTGCCCAGGCCGGTGGGGAGAATCAGGAGGGTATCCGCTCTGATGCACTGCTCCACCATGCGGGTCTGATAGCCCCTCTCCTCCACCGTCTCGAAGGCGATACGCGGATGGTTGACGTACGTCATTCCGTGCGTAGGATGCGTTCATCCCGAATAATGGCAGCGGTCAGATGAAGTATTCCGGGGAGCTCACGGCCTCCAGATAGCCGTTGCGCTTCGCCAGGTCCACCAGATCAGCCACGGTGGTTCCGTCCAGGATCTCGTCGACCGATCCGTTGATCTTCTCCCAGAGTCCGATGTCGACGCATTTCGCTATCCAGGGGCATTCGCCCTTGAGCGGGGCATCCGTCTCCGAGCCGGAATGCGATCCCTCCATGAGGCGTATGACCATGCCTGCCGTGATCTTGTCCGGTCTCATGCCCAGGCGGTATCCTCCCTGGGGGCCGCGCTCGCCTTTGACGTATCCCGCCTTGTTCAGAGCGGTGATGATCTGCTCCAGATACTTCACCGAGATGTCCTGGCGTCTGGAGATGTCCTTAATCTTGACGTTGCCTTCCGATCCGTATACGGCCAGGTCGACCATCATCTGCATCGCGAAGCGCGTCCTTGTTGAGAAGTGCACGAGCCTTGATGGATGCATGGAATTTAATATTTTCCTAGTGAAAATATGGGAATTGAATCCGGGCAGGAGATCCTGCCCGGAAGGCCTCACGCTTTGGTGAGGCTGTTGTTTATGTTGTAGATGATGACCGCGGGCTGGGCGGCGACACCGAAGTCGGCCTCGCCGGACTGCAGCTGCGTCACGACGGCCTGGCTTCCGGCCACGTACTTGAACGAGATCTCGATTCCGGCCTGCTCGTACAGGGTCGTGTTGTCATCTAGATCCGGGTTGCCCAGGATCTCGGAGAGTCCGGGCAGCTTCTCGTTCGCCAGATGCATCGGGATCTGATGGATGTCGCTCGCGATGGCGCTCATCCTGATCTCGTAGGTCTCTCCCTCGTCCCATTTCTTGACGTCGATCGCCTTCTTCAGCGGTTCGTCGTAGACGAAGGAGTCGGCGAACTCCTTGGAGTTGCTGAATCCCAGGTCCTTGAGGTCCTTCTTCAGTATCCCTCCCACGTTGTACAGCGTGTCGGTCTGATTGGCTATGTCCGTCTTGACCTTGGTCAAGGGGTTCTCCGGATCCCACTTCTCGTACATGTCTCCGTCGCCCCAGGCGTACTCTATGTACTTCAGGGAGTTCAGGATCTGCTCCTGGGTCAGGCCGCTTGCCTTTCCGCCGGAGTATTTGATCGCATACTCCATCAGCGCGGCATGCCTCTCGTTGCTGGGGTCGTAGCCGTTCTTCTGGATGTCGTCGAAGACGGCGTTGAGCCAGTCGGTGGCGTTCTTGGCGGCCCACACCAGCCTGGCGGATGCGTCGGGGTTGTTGTGTATGAATGCCGAGTTGCCGTACAGGACACAGCAGGTCACGTGAGGGAAGATCATGTCGGTGGTGACGAGATGGCTGTACACCGCTCCGTCCCCGTAGGTCAGAGCGCTGAACTGCGGATCCCATGTCACTCCGATCTTCAGACCGGTCTTCTGGAATTCCTTGATCGCCGATGCGGATCCTCCGGTCACCAGGAATCCGACCTCGCCCTTTCCGGGATGCTCGCTCGCGACGAGCTTCAGGTCCGCCGTGGTTCCGTCGGTCCATGTCTTGTCGGCCAGATAGTCCTCGACTATCGTCTTCAGCTGGTAGTACTGGATGGAGCCGACGCTCGGGATTCCGAACACCAGTCCCTCCCAGCCCTTGGGGTTGAAGATCACGACGTCGAACCCCTCGGAGTTCTGCCTGGTCTTGTAGCTTCCGTCATCGTTCAGTACGATCAGGTCGCCTTTCTCGACGGCGGAAGGGTCGTAGTAGAACCCGGTACCCACTCCTTCGAGTCCGGACACCAGGTTGATCTCCCCGTCGTTCTCATAGCCGCCGTTGTTCCCGCTTCTCGCGACGACGGTGACGACCGCCGCAGCAAGCACGACGACCGCTACAGCTATCGCTATCACCTTGTATCTCTGCATTCCGATTCCTCCTTCAGTTCCCGGCCTCTGCGAGGGTCGGGTCCTCCATCACGTTCTCTTTCTCCAGATAGTCCAATATTCTCTTCTTCAGCTCGTTGAATTCGGGCGACGATCTGTCCCTGGGCCTTTCCCCCGGGACCTCTATGACTTCCTTCACGGTCGTCGGACGCTTGGTCAGCACCACAATCCTGTCGGACAGGTACACCGCCTCGTCCACCGAGTGCGTGATGAAGACGATCGTCTGGCCCGTCTCCTTGAGTATCCTTATCAGCTGGGCCTGCAGGATGTTTCTTGTCTGCGCATCCAGGGCTCCGAACGGTTCGTCCATCAGGACGACGTCGGGCTTCACGATGAGCGCGCGGGCGATCCCCACCCTCTGCTTCATCCCTCCAGACAGTTCGGATATCTTCGAATCGGCGAAGTTCTCGAGACCTACCATTCTGAGGTACTGGTCCACTAGGCCGTCCCTCTCCGATTTGGGGACATGCGCGATCTCCAGCCCGATCTCCACGTTCTTGCGGACGGTCCTCCAAGGCAGGAGCGCGAAGTCCTGGAACACGAACCCCCTGTCCCTTCCGGGCTCGTCGCACGGCTGGTCGCCTATGTACACGGCGCCTTCTGTCGGTTCGAGCAGTCCGGCGATCATCCTGAGCAGCGTCGTCTTGCCGCATCCGGAGGGTCCGATGAACGAGACAAGCTCGCCCTTGTGGATCTCCAGGCTAATGTTGCGGATTGCCTCGGTCTCCTTCCCCTTGCGGGTGTAGGTCTTTCCGATGTTGTCGACCCTGATCGATCCTCCGGCGACTCCCTCGTCGCCCTCGTCCACTACTGCTATCTCCTTCGTATGGCTCTTGCGCGGTGTCCCGACGTCTTCCAGCAGCCATTCTTTCAGACTCATTCCGCGAACCCCCATCTCTTGTCCACATAGCGGGACGCGATCTCGACCACCGATACGGTGATCAGACCAAGTATTCCGATTATCACGATACCGGCGAACACATAGGGCCACGCGCCCAGTCCCGCCTGGTTGGTTATGTAGTTCCCGAGACCTCCGACGCTGGACGCGTAGAGCTCGGCGGATACGATACACATCCATCCGATTCCTATACCTGTCTTGATCCCGTTCATGAGATACGGAATCGATCCCGGCACGGTGACCAGCTTGAACGACTGGAGCTTGCTGGCTCCCAGCGTCCTTGTGGCGTCTATCCAGTTCCTGTCCGTCTTGGTCACTCCGAACACGACGCTCGTGAGCAGCGGGAAGAACACTCCGATGAACACCACGATCATGGCTCCGCTGGCACCGGACTGCAGCAGAATCACCAGCACGGGGGCCCATGCCACAGGCGCGATAGGTCTCAGCACGTTCAGGGCCGGGCTTACCAGGTCCCTGAGCGTTTTGGACGTTCCGAGCAGCAGACCGAGCGGATACGCGACGATCAGCGCCAGGAAGAATCCTTTGAGGAGGGTCCCCAGACTGGCCCATATGTAGTCCGTCATGGTGCCTCCTGCGGCGGCATCGCCGTTCACGGCGAAGTCCTTCAGAGCCTCCCATGTGGCTTCCGGCGTGGGAACCACCGTCTTGTCGATCAGTATCGCGGCGACCTCCCATGTCAGATAGAGCCCGATCAATGAGATCGCGGTACAGACGATCATCCTCAGAGCTTTGTGATATCCGTTCTCAGGGTCGTACGCATAGCGGTGCTTCCTGTCGGCGGGCAGCCTTGTCGTCAGAGACCAGTCTTCCTTCAGCCATTCGACCACGTTGACCATTTTCATCCTCCTTGCAATTCCCCTTATTTCATAGGGCAAATGAGATAAATTAATCATATTATATAAGTCATATTGTGATTTTTATGATTATACGAATATTTTCATATTCGCTAAAGGGAAAATCCGTCGATATATCGAGAAGAGCAATTGTTTCGAACCATTCCTAAATTCATACTGCGCAAATAGGAATATAATAGAGAGAAGGATTACTTCGAAGACAGAGTTGATCCTGATGGCAGGATACATAGGAATCGTATGGCACGGGCGCGGGGGTCAGGGCGCGTTCACGGCATCCAAGGTGCTAGGTGCCGCATATTCGCTGGGGCAGGGAGGGAGCGCCCTTTCGTTCCCTTCATTCGGCCCCGAGAGGCGCGGAGCGCCAGTGAGGGCTTTCACGAAGCTGTCAGAGAGGAAGGTGGAGGACAGGAGCGAGATTTCCGACCCGGATTTCGCGGTTTACCTCGACAGGGGTCTCATCGGCGATTCTCCGTCCGGGAACGCCATAATAGTGAATTCTCCGGAGGACCTCGGAGACGACAGGTTCGTCTGCATCGACGGCTCCGGCATTTCGAAGGCAGTGTCGGGAGTTCCGATCGCCAATATCGCGATGGTGGGGGCCCTTGCAGGCTTCTGGGGAGGAGTCTCTCTGGAATCCGTATTCTCAGGGATCGACGCCGTCATGCCCGAGAGGCTCCGTGAGGCCAACAAAAGAGTAGCGGAGGCCGCGTACGAAGCTGCGAGGGGATGCATATGAATCCCGAAATAAGAGAGGGCCTTCCTGGCTGGGGGCCGACCGGATTCCCCGAGAGCACGGCCTCAGATGCGGGATACCTCGTTGCGGACAGTTCGGGATGGAGGGACCGCGATCCCGCAGTGGACTTGTCGAAGTGCACCGGCTGCGGGATATGCTACAAGTACTGCCCCGACGGGGCCGTATCGATCTTAGAGAGGAAGGCCGTCCTTGATCTCAGGTTCTGCAAGGGGTGCGGGATATGCGTGCGTATGTGCCCTGCCGGAGCGATATCCATGGAGGTGAAGCAATGACCAGGATGTTCCTGTCCGGAAACGAGGCATTCGCCCACGGGGTCAGGCTCTCGCGTCCCGCGGTGATATCGGCGTATCCGATAACGCCGCAGACCACGGTCGTCGAGGCGCTGTCCTCGATGGTCGCGGATGGAATATTGGAATCGGACTTCGTGCATGTGGAGTCGGAGCACTCTGCCCTGTCCTGTGCGATGGGTGCGTCAGCGACCGGAGTCAGGACGTTCACAGCGACGTCTTCCCAGGGATTGCTCTACATGGCGGAATGCCTTCCATACGCGGCGGGCGGAAGGTTCCCCATAGTGATGATGAACGCCAACCGCTCGGTCGCTCTGCCGTGGAACATATACGGGGATCAGAGGGACTCCCTGATGCTGCTCGACAGCGGATGGATCCAGGCCTACGTGCAGGACGGTCAGGAGAGCGTGGACATGGCGATGATGGCCTACCGCATCGCCGAGGACCCGTCGGTCTCGACGCCGTTCATGGCCAACCTGGACGGATTCCATCTCACCCATACATACGAGACCGTCGATGTCCCCGATCAAGAAGCGGCGGACCGCTTCCTTCCTCCGTATGAAACGGAGAACAGGATAGACTTCGATCATCCGAGGAATCTGTGCTTCTCGGCCGGACCCGAATTCAATTCGAGATTCAAGGAGGGGGAGCACAGGGCGATGATGCGCGCCGCGAGAGCGGTATCGGAAGCAGAGGACGAGTTCGAGGAGGTGTTCGGCCGCAGGTATTCGGGCTTGGTGGATCCGTACATGTGCGATGACGCAGACTACATCATCATAACCCTCGGAAGCGTCTCGGGCCTGTGCAGGGATGTCGCCGACTCCCTCCGCAGGGAGGGCGTGAAGGCCGGCGTGCTGCGCATACGCTACATGAGGCCGTTCCCATCCGAGGAGATCGTCTCGATCCTCGACGGATGCAGGTCCGCCGGCGTGCTGGAGAAGGACATCTCGTTCGGAGCCACAGGCGCCGTCTACAGGGATGTCTGCACGGCCCTGTTCTCAGGAAGGGTCATAATCCCGGTGTGCGGAAGGATAGGAGGCCTCGGAGGCGCGGACATCTCGGCGTCCGATATCAGAGCTGTATTCAGAGACATAATAGAAGGAAAATGCGACACGGAATTCATGGGAGGGGAATCGCGATGGCATCGCCGAAGATATCGGACGAGGAGTTCTTCATAGGTCACAAGGCCTGCGCCGGATGCGGCGGGAGTCTCGCCGTGAGGATGGCCCTGAAAGCGCTTGGGGACAGGGCGGTCGCCGTCCTGCCGGCAGGCTGCATGTCCGCGGTCGGATTCAACTACCCTCAGCTGTGCTTCACCAACAACGCCATGATCTCCACCTTCGCCGGGACGGCTTCCATGATGACGGGTGTCGCTGCGGGACTTCGCGCACGCGGGGAGAAGGACTTCACCGTCGTGGGATTCGCCGGCGACGGAGGAACCGCCGATATAGGGATACAGGCGCTGTCCGGAGCGATCGACCGCAACGACGACGTCCTCTACATCTGCTACGACAACGAGGCCTATATGAACACGGGTACGCAGAAGAGCTCCCTGACGCCTTACGGCGCATCGACGACTACCACGCCGGTGGGTCGCGTCCTCAAGGGAAATGCCACCGAGAAGAAGGACATGTTCGGCATCGTGGCGGCTCACGGCATCCCGTACGCGGCGACTGCGAGCGTCGGATACATCGACGACTATGTGGCCAAGGTACGTCATGCCGCGTCGATCGAGGGCACCAAGTACATCCACGTGCTCGCTCCCTGCCCGACAGGATGGGGCATACCCGTGGACCGCACCATAGACTTCGCCAGGATGGCGGTTGATTGCGGACTCTGGCCTCTGGCCGAGTTCGAGGGCGGGAGGTTCCGCCTCAACAGGCCGATGAAGGATTCCGGCGCGCTGCAGGAGTACATCCGCGGTCAGAAGCGTTTCAGACATCTGGATTCCGAGGATATAGAGCATATCGAGAGATGCAGGGATGCAAGATGGGAGTACATCGCGTCCGCGTGGGAGCAGCGATATTCCTAACGGAATAAAAATATCAAATCAAGTTAAATACTATGTATTCATACATTCCCCATAGGAAAAGTATGAATTAAGGTGACCACTATGCCTGACGGAAAATACTGGAACCCTGAAATCGAGACGATGCCCCGCGACAAGCTCGAGGCGTATCAGCTCGAGGAGCTGAAGGAAGAAGTCAAGTTCGCATATGAGAACTCTCCGTACTACAAGAGGACCTTCGACGCAGCTGGCGTCGGTCCGGATGACATCAAGTCCCTGAAGGACCTCGCCAAGTTCCCGTTCGTGGACAAGAAGACCGAGAGGGAGACGCAGGGCGTGGGTTCCTTCCTGGGAGAGCTGTGCTGCGTCCCTGAGGATGATGTCATCTTCATCGCCACCTCGTCCGGATCCACTGGAGTTCCGACGATGAGCCCGTTCACCCAGAAGGACTTCGACGAGTGGCAGGACGTGGAGGCCAGATGGTTCTACCAGACAGGCATGAGGAAGAACGACCGCTACATCCACGCGCTCAACTTCTCTCTGTACGTCGGAGGACCCGACGTCATAGGCGCCCAGAAGCTCGGAGCCCTGTGCATATGGGGAGGCACGCTCCCGTCCGAGAGGCTCATCTTCATCCTGAAGACCTACCAGCCCACCTGCATATGGACCAGCCCTTCGTACGCATGGTATCTTGGAGAGACCTGCAAGAAGAACGGTGTCGATCCCGCGAAGGACCTGGCCATCAAGAAGATCTACGTCGCGGGAGAGATGGGAGGATCCATCGAGACAACCCGCGAGGCCATAGAGGAGCTGTGGGGTGCGGAGGTCTACGACTTCTACGGTCTTTCCGATATATTCGGAGCCTGCGCCGCGATGTGCGAGGCCAAGGACGGACTGCACATAGCGGAGGACCACATACTCGTGGAGACCGTCGACGTCAGGACCGGAAAGGTCCTGGAACCCGGGCAGGTCGGAGAGCTGGTGTACACCACGCTACGCAAGCATGCGCGCCCGATGATCAGGTTCCGCAGCGGAGACATAGGATACATCGACTACACCCCGTGCAGCTGCGGCAGGACCCATGGAAGGATCCATGTGACCGGAAGGAAGGACGACATGTTCGTCGTATCCGCGGTCAACGTGTTCCCGAGCGACATCGAGGCGGTCGTCCACGGAGTCAAGGGAATAACCGGCGAGTATCTCATCCGCGTCTACGAGAAGGACTACACCTGCCGCTACGAGGTGACCATCGAGAAGGAGGACTCCAACGAGGCGGAGTCGGACGAGGCTCTCGCCCAGCGCGTCTCGACCGCCCTCAAGGCGAGGATCGGTGTCAAGCCCGCGAAGGTCATCGTCGCGAAGGAGGGAACCCTCGAGCGCTCCACCCACAAGGCGAAGCGTGTTATAGACGAGAGGAAGCTCACCTACGATATCTGAGGCAACTGCGATGCGCGGACTCTCACACAGGACTTCGGGATTCACCGATTCGGTGATCAGGCGTATGACACGCATATCGAACGAATGCGGGGCGATCAACCTCTCCCAGGGGTTCCCCGACTTCGACCCCCCGGTCGAGCTCACGGACCGCCTGGCGGAGGTCGCCCGCGAGGGTCCGCACCAATACGCCGTCACCTGGGGGGCCCCCAATTTCAGGGAGGCCCTCGCCAGGAAGCAGTCGAGGTTCATGGGCAGGACGATAGATCCCGATGCCGAGGTCCTCGTGACCTGCGGCAGCACCGAGGCGATGATGGTAGCCATGATGACCGTCGTCGATCCCGGGGACAAGGTTATCGTGTTCTCTCCCTACTACGAGAACTACGGGGCGGATGCCATCCTCTCCGGGGCGGTCCCGGTATACGTCGGGCTCCGCGGTCCGGACTACGACTTCGATCCGGAGGAGCTGGAGGCCGCCTTCGCCCAGAACCCCAAGGCGATCATACTGTGCAATCCGTCCAACCCCTGCGGAAAGGTGTTCACCCGCAGCGAGCTGCAGTTCATAGCCAAGCTCGCCGAGGAGTACGACACCTACGTGATCACCGACGAGGTCTATGAGCACATAGTCTACGATCCGAACGTGCACACGTACTTCGCGACGCTTCCCGGCATGTGGGAGCGCACGATATCGTGCTCGTCGCTTTCCAAGACGTATTCCGTAACGGGATGGCGCGTAGGCTACATCATAGCCCCGGCGGAGATCATGGACACCGCACGCAAGGTGCACGACTTCCTCACCGTCGGCGCGGCAGCGCCCCTGCAGGAGGCTCTGGTCACCGCTCTGGAGTTCCCGGACAGCTACTACAGGGATCTCAAGGCCAAGTACACCGCCAAGCGCGAGCTGTTCCTGAAGGGCTTGGACGAGAACGACATCATCCACAATACACCCCAGGGCGCGTACTACGTGCTCGTGGACGTCTCGGAGTACGGCTATGACAGCGATGTCAGGTTCTGCGAGGATCTGGCAAGGAAGGTCGGAGTGGGCGCGGTGCCCGGCTCCAGCTTCTTCAACGAGGACGTCAACAATCTCATCCGCCTGCATTTCGCCAAGAACGATGCGACCCTGGAGGCCGCGCTCGACAGGCTGGCTGGGATCGGCAGACTGAAGATGCGAGGTTGATTGATATGGGAGATGTGAAACTGGTCTCGCTGATATCGGGCGGAATAGACTCCCCCGTGGCATCCTATCTGATGTCCAAAGCGGGTGCGGACGTCGTCCTGTTGCACATGAGCAACGGGAAGTACGGCGATCCCAAGGATCTGGAGAAGGTAGTGGCCATAGCGGAGCAGCTGGAGAAGTACACGGGCAAGGAGTTCCCCGTTTATGTCGCCGACCACGGAAGGAATCAGAGCATCATAGCCGAGAACGCCGACACCAACTACCAGTGCGTCCTCTGCAAGAGGACCATGCACAACGTAGCCAAGAGATTCGGCAAGAGCATCGGGGCGTCAGGCGTCGTCATGGGTGATTCCCTCGGACAGGTCGCCTCTCAGACCCTGATGAACATCCGCGCCGAGCAGAAGGATCTCGATTTCCCCGTCGTCCGTCCGCTCATCGGGCTGGACAAGCTGGAGATCATCGATATCGCCCAGCGCATCGGAACGTTCGACATCTCCACGATAAAGACATCGGGATGCGCGGCGGTTCCCGTCAGGCCGGTGACCGAGGCGAAGCCGGAGAAGGTCGCCGAGTTCCAGGCCCGGATGGATTTCGACAAGATGATCGACGACTGCGTCGCATCGATCAAAAGGGTGCACCGAGGCGATTCCGATGGATGAGATGCTAGAGAAGAAGGCCGTGCTGTCCCTGGGCGGAGGGGTCCGCCTGCCGGACGGATACGAGGTTCCGTGCAGGGTATCCCACTCTACCGCCGGGCCTGGTGCCGGATTCGGGTCCGTCGCCCTGTCCTTCGGGCGCTTCCGCGTCAAGAAGTCCATATCGTACGATTCGGGCGAGTTCGAGCTCCATGTGGCAGACGACGGCAAGCTGTCGCTGACGCACAGGGGCGAGCCCTTCCTCGACGAGGTGGAGCTCCAGCCGGTGGTCCGCCACTGCCCTGAGCAGGCGTTCTTCAATCTCGATCCGCGCTGCATCTACCATTGCGCATACTGCTCGTCGCCTCTTCTCGATATGAGCGAGGACAAGCATCTGTCCACCGAGAAGATCATGGAGATGCTGCACGAGTCCGTAGCATCCTACGACGTCAAGGCGGTGTCGTTCACCAGCGGCGTCGTCGGAAGCATCGACGAGACCGTGGACCGCTTCGTCGATGTGATATCCCGTGTCCGCGCCGAGTATCCGGATATGCCGATAGGTGTGGAGCCTTACGTGTCCACGCCCGAGCACATCAGGAGGCTCAAGGAAGCGGGAGCCGACGAGATTAAGCTCAACATCGAGACTCCGAGGAGGGATCTGTTCGCGGTCGTATGCCCCGATCTGGACTACGATTCGATAATGTCCCTGCTAGAAGTGGCTGTGGAGGTCTTCGGGAAGGGACGCGTCGTCTCCAACATCATCTACGGGCTGGGCGAGACCGATGAGGATCTCCGCGAGGCTATGGAGCGGATATGCTCCATCGGCGCCATCCCCGGGCTCAGGGCCCTCAGGGTGAACAAGTACAACCGCGAGAATCTAATCAAAGCTATAGGCGAGCCCGTCCCCGTCACCCCGGAGAGGGCAATGAAGGTCGCCTCCATGCAGAAGGAGATCATGGAGGAGCACGGCCTTACGTCGAAGACCAGCGGCACCATGTGCCTCGAGTGCGGATGCTGCGATCTGGTTCCTTTCAGGGACTTCTGAAACCTGTCATGACGTTCCGTCCGTCCCTCGGACAACCCCGTTTGCAAAGAGGACGGGCGGAACCGAATGATGTTTTTATCCGAATCTTTGAATATATCAAATGTTCTGTGTGGAACTTTTAGTTTCACACATGACGAACCTGTTTACATTCTTTTATTACGACATCAAGAGCCTATGCGTCAGCTTTGGTTGATACAATGGACAGGAAGCTATTGGCCGCGACGATTGCAATCGTTGTGGTAGCATGCGCTCTCGTAGTCGTAGTAGGAGAGTTGAATGAGGATGAGAAAGGGACTCTAATTGTTGAGACCAGTCCCGATTTCGCGCCATTCGATTACCTCTACGGTGATGAGTTCGCCGGTATCGACATGGACATAGTCCGTGCCGTCTGCAAGGAGATGGGCTACAGCGTCGAGTTCAAGCAGAACAACTTCGACTCGATCGTGATGTCGGTCCAGCAGCACAAGGCCGACAT
>ERZ808246.1076-NODE-1076-length-20675-cov-21.383560_pt1 | contig 20675 bp, 16 predicted proteins | sample MGYA00521083_ERZ808246 | MGnify/ENA primary metagenome ERZ808246 (study PRJEB31516, sample SAMN03275577) | gut metagenome | biome: mammalia-associated habitat; material: feces | host: Papio cynocephalus | place: Kenya | collected 2012-07-07 ... | reverse complement strand
AACTAAAATCAGGTATAATAAACAAAACCGAGTCAACCTAAATCAGGAAAACACAACGTTTGCGGTGGTTCCTCTTATTATTACACGAACATTTGTTCGTGTGGATTTTTTTGATTAATATTGACATGTTTAACCATATGATATTATGAATACTACTAATGAGTTTCAATTGATTTGGGAGTATAATCTCTTACGGACTTTTGTGCGCCATATTTTCATGGCCACATGGAATGAAAATGTGGGAATAAATGAAGAGAATGTTCTAAATCTAGATATACTAGATATAAAAGGACTTCTAGAAAATCCGCCTACTGAAGAGAATTCTTTTTTTGAAGGCCAAGTTGAATACAACCAGGTGAAAGACGATGTAAAAGATAAAGACCCATCCTGGAAAATTGCCATGGGGGTTTATGTAGGTTTGCTACCCGAAATTAATAATACTCAAGAACTACACAACAGTGACATCGCCCTTGATTTCATGCTTCGCGTAAGATCTTATGATCTATCATATTTACGTGATTGTGCCATTTTCAACCACAAAATTCAATCAATAGCAGATGATTTTCTCAAATTAAGCAATACTGACATCAATGAAAATCCTGGAGCGCTTCTCTCTGTTGATACAGTTAAGGGAGCCGCAGAATTATATGAGACAGTGAAAGATGTGAACAATGCGCCTCGCGACTTCAGAATAGATACCCATGGTCGTGAATGGTATACAGACCACAAAGGTTGCCTACATAGGATAATGCATCACGACTTCGACTTTAACGGCATGTCCGACATCGACTACACAGACACGTTCTCGGATATAGACGCTAATGCCCTATTTGAGTCTTATAGTAAAGAAATATATAAAAAATTTAATGACTCTAAAAACTCTGACGAATATTTTGTAAGAGGAGTGATTGTTCCGATGATGGCGGCGTACGTCGGGTGTGATCATTTGTTCGAGCCGGAACAGGACAAAAACGCTGATGTTCATCTATATCGGCTGTATGGCATGGTCAAAGAACAAATTGATGTGAATGATCACAAGGCGGTGCTGGACTATATGTCGAAAGTGAAGTTCATGATTTCTGCTTTGCTTCCAAATGAGTAATGGACCGGCGGTTTTATGATGCTTCTATGACACAACGGTGACAAATCATTATAAACAAATCAACATGACAACAAATTTCAAATATATACTAGAGAACGGGACGACCTTGGAAAAGTCCCAGATTGATCTCCTGACAAAAATTGAGAACATTCCTTGTGGCGATGTTCTCGCAGATTATGACAACCTTGCTGAACTCAGAAAAATGAAGGGCTATGAAGTGGTCGTCTCTGACAGGATGTCTTTTATTGAGAAAATGAAGACTGTAGATCAAGCGATTGATAATCTATGGAATGATCTAAAAGAAAAAAGTATAAAAGGAACGATTACGGAGGAAGAGCGGGCGATTTACAAATCTGAAATTCTATTTAGAATTAAAACAGAACTGAACGATTATCTTAAACGAATTAAGCCCGGAGCAGTTCACCCTCTTTTAGGGCTGTACCGCAACTGGGATTTCTCTTACAATTCTCCTGTGATTTATCTGTTTAAGGAGAACATTGACGATTATGCCGAGCGGAGAGGAAAATCCGCCGACAACATATTCGCCTATGTCTATGTCCATGAGGCCATGCACGCCTACTATTATTCCCAAAATTCAGAAGGAGGTCAAGTTGTCCATGAACTCGAAGAGGCGTTCGCGGAATGTGGGATGTTGGAATTCTTGACAAATGCATGTTTTCACGACAAAGATCTATGCGAACTGGCAATTGACGCATACGATGATGTCAAGGGTAAACAGGAGAACGGTCCTAATGAATACGGCTTTGGTTTGTATCTCAATGAATCATTCGGAGAGAAAACCGCAGACATGATGAGCCGGTACCGTGAAATCTCCAATTGGATACCTGATAAAGATGTCTCTAGCTATAAGGAAAAAATCAAAGAACTGCCAAAAAAATCTTCTTTAGATAACGCTAAGTACGAGAGAGAGGCACAAGAATGCTTTAAATTGGTTGAGAAAATCCTCGACAAGGAGTACCAAAAGCCTAATGTCATCATCGATGTGAACCCGTACCTCGAACCTCACATGAGAAAAAACGGAGTCACAGTCCGTGAGGACGCACCGGCCACATGGAAACATTCAGGTAAATCAACTTCAATAGCGGCAAGCAGTTCAATCATATATTCAGGAACACCGAGAAAGATTGGATCATCCTATCGGCAGGTTCAGATCTTCGCATCCGAGGATCCGACAGAAATGGCCTATGGGATTTTTAATGTCGCCAACCTTGTCGGAGGCGAAAGGGCTATGGCGCAGATGATATATTACTATGACTATTCTTACAAGGGCATTTACCCAGACAAATTCCATGTGTACTCTCCTTTCTGCCTAAAGAGAAACGGCAATATAAGTTACATTCTTCGTCCACTCTTTATAGGCGGTAATCGAATATACATCCAGAAAGGATGGCAACTTGATCCAGAGACCCTGACTGCAGAATCTCCAAGCCTCTGTCTGCTGCTTGATGCCCTGAACGCAGTGTCTGACAAGCGCTTTTCTATTCTGAATTCAGGAAAGACACTTGTCCTCTATGGTCCGGAAGACATAAAAGACGCCATTGAATCCAACCAACAGGAGCGATAAGTTATCCTCACAGGCGAAAGCAAGACCCTCCACCGAGCGGAGGAATTCATGGTAGGGCAACGTGAATAGGCACAAGTGGCAATCACATCCAAACGTGAGATAATTTATTCTAATATGCCGGGAGTGGACCGAATCGGTTTCTCCCGGCTATTTCAAAAATCACCGCCCTGGATATTCAAATCCTATGCGGCGCTTTCCAACCGGCTTTTCGCCAAAGGTCTCTTCATCGCAATATTTCGTCAACTCGGTCATGCCGGCCTTTTTTCCTTCTATGATGTAGGAAATCGCGGCTTTGCGGCACACATTCTCGGTCTGGCCACCTGACAGTAGATATTCACGGGCGAGAATCCGGGCGTCGTTTGCCGGAAGTTCCGGGAGCATCTCTTTCCAGATTTCCGATCTTGTGTCCTCATCAGGAACAGACAGGCGTATCTTGAACAGAAACCTGCGCTCAAACGCCGGATCAAGACTGGTTTCCAGATTGGTAGTGGCGATGAGTATGCCGTCAAGCGTCTCCATATTCTGCAGAATGATGTTCTGAATCGAGTTGTTGCTCTTGTCGCAGCTGTGTTCGGGATTTGCCATTCTGACACCAAGAATAGCATCAGCTTCGTTGAACAGAAGAATGGGAGCCCTCTCGCTGCGGCTGACAAGATCATGATATGTTCGGAACACGTTGCTGACATTCTTCTCGGAGTCCCCGTGCCATTTGGAGCGAAGCTTTGAGACATCCACAATGAATATGTTTCGTCCTGTCTCACGCGCCAATTGAAGGCAACTCTCCGTCTTTCCTGTTCCCGGAGGACCATAAAGGAGGATATTCACACCTTTTCGCAAGCCTTGTTCTGCAAGTCTGCCCTGAACTTCCTTAAAGTTTTCATCCCGAAGCAAACTGGACAGGCGTCCCATCTGTTCTCTTTCCGCAGCATTGAAAAACAAACGTTTTTTCACAATGCTCTCGTGGCTCTTTATGTCAGGATTACGCACATCCGCATCCTCATTCCGAATGTCAAGCTCAGTAAAGAATTCCCTGCGGACTTTCTCTGTAAGAGTGAGTTTGGATGTGTCCGCCAACCCGTCTTCGGAGCAGAACTCAACAAGTCCGAAATACTGGAGAGACGTGCTTTCACGCAGAATTTCCCTTTCTATCCTCTTGCTGTCTATTTTCGGATCCAATAACTTAAGCAAGCGATCAACTTCCATCGAACCGACTCCGTGGCTACCGTACCTATGGCATAGATAAAGGAATATCACCAGATAGTGAGCTTCCTCAATTTCTGTTTCTTTAACTTTTTGGCAGAATAATGAATCTGGGCTGTTTTGCACAAGATCAGTCAACTCCTCGTACAGCCGATTCACCGGCAGGGCATATTCGTAATATTCAGAGAAGAGTTTTCTCATGCGGGAGAAAATCTCTTCCGTGTCAAGGTTGGCGTTGCTCGGAGCGGAATATTCCGAGTCATTCAGGATGGCCTCCATCGCATCGCCATAGACGTCATAATTGCAGTAGTTACGGTGCGGGTTGACCAAAATCCTGATGATATGTTTGCGTGACATATCATGAACTTCCTTGATGTAACTCATGAGTTCAAGGTTCGTGACATCGAAGGATTGGGCGATGTCTTCATACTCCGCAGTCCTTCCACCGCTGGATTCTTCCGCGATCACCGCAAGGAGAACACTTTGGATCGGAGTGATGGAAAACTTCCGGCAGACATATTCTATCTCCTTTGATGTTTTGTCCAGGAAGTCCTGTGAATATCCAGTCACAAGCAACTGCTTCAGGATTGTGTTCAGGCAGGCCACCGTGTTTACAGGCTCCTGTCTTGATTCTTTATGCGCGGCTCTCATCTGGCGCATACGGGTCTTTTCCGGATCAGAGTAGTTCATTTTACATCATACTATTGTTATACATCGTCAGCAGGATAATCGCCAAAGAAAAAGTTGCGGAACGTGCTGTCTTCTTGCCTGCTCATCATTTCCGGTACGGAAGCAAATATTTCTTGAATATTATCTAACGGGACATCAAGATCTAGAGGCACTTTATCTAACCACCAAAACCGAACCCGCGCCGAGCGTTCATCAAAATCTCTGATTCCAATGGTGATGCCTACTGGTTCAAGATAAGTCTTCCGGAAAGGTTCCAAGACCTGCAAGATCTTGGCAGACTGCATCCATTTGAGTTTTATCGGCTCCAATGCCTCTTCTGTCTTTTGAAAAACCATAGGAACGATGGTCTCGAAGTCAAAAATGAAATCCGCAAACTCTTTGGCACTTAAAGCAATCCACTGCAATCGGTGGTCTGCTTGGTACCTCCCGGGCATATTCGGCCTTGCACTGAAGCACCGCAGCCCTTTATTGATGACATAGCTGAGGTTTTCCATCCGGACCATAATTTTTTGAATATTCGGGAAATAGAAGTTTTCTTTATTGCAGCCTCGATGGAGCAATCCGGCCAGAACCTCTTCCGCACATTTGTACTCTTTGCCTGGAGTGAACGCACCATATTCAGTCATAAGATTATGCCACAGGATGTCAATGGTGCCGTAAAAAACCCAGTCACGCATATCTTCGTAAAACCAGAATTCCGACAATCTGTACCTCTTTTCACATTTCTTCATGACGGAAGGCATTTCCTCCTCAATCATGGTTAAGACCTTGTTTTTATCCATTTTTATAAATATTATAAATCTTCATCACGCACACTGCCCTATTCCTTTATTCACGGACATGTAAATGTTAATTCTGATTATAATAAGCCGCGGATTTGAGAAGGTCAGAAAAATTTTAAAATTTTTCTGACCTTTTGTCTGGTAGCTCTTATTATTAGTAAAACAACATTTTTAAGATCATGACAGAAGAAGTAAAACAACTTATTCAAGATGCCAGAAAAGGTGACGCGATAAGCCAGGCTTCTCTTGCGACGCGGTACCGTGATGGAGATGGTGTGTCTAAATCCACAATTAAGGCTATATGGTGGTATGAAAGAGCCCGATTTATTGACGATGCTTCAGATGACGATCCTGATTTTTTCGTGATAAATTATGCGACTTTCTGCGAAGATAACATCTATCTCTCTCATTCACCGATTGTCCGCCCATTCCTCAAAGGTGTGGGATCCTTCGCGGGATGGTTGGCTCCGTATCTTTATTACAAAGAGCCGAACTATCTGTTTTACAGAATGTGGGACATGATAAAGCGAATGATAGGAACCATTTTCGGTTTTATTTTGGAATTTCTTTGGGAGATTTTCATTGTGGTCGTTCCGGCTTTGTTGATCGTGTATATTATTTTGTCAATAAAGAAATAATGGTTGATTTTTTCGTACTTTTGTGGAAACGCTAATACTATTAACACTATGGCAGTAGATAAAAAAGTTCTGGAACGAATGTGTCCATCAGATTTCGAGGATGCATATATCAACAATAATGAAAAGGTTCTGAGTGAATACATAGATTATGCAAAGAGTGTTTGTGGCAAACTACTGCAATCACAAACACTTAGGAATATTCCGGATCGTGAAAATATTATAGAAGAAGCCAGTTATGACGCCATTCTCTACTTGCACAAGAAACTGGAAGAGTACGATCCTGAAAAAGGGGCTTTTAGTTCGTACTTCTATACAGGAATTGGCTGGTCACTGCATAATGTATTAAGTAAATATGGTTATCATGGCATTGTCGATTTCCTGTCTGAACAACCAGATATTTGCGAACCAGAGCCAAGGTCTTCCTATGTGTTTTCGAAAGAAATGATTCCATACATTCGCAAGTGGGCGGAAAATCTACCGAAATTAAAAAAAAGGATATTGATGGCTCGCTGGGGTTTTGCTATTCGGCCGGAGTTGTCTGTACCGGGAGAGGATGAGTCAACATATGGCTATGCCAAGAAACTGGCCCGTGAACTTGCGAAAAGCGGTAAGATTGATGAGAAAGACATTGACAAGAAAGCGAACTCGTTCAAGTCGATGCTTAATGAGATCCTCAAAGAGTTGCGTAAGGAACTTCCTGAAATAACGGGATTGAGCCCGAGAGAGATTCGTGAGAATCTATATGAACTCATCGTCCCGGCGAAGGAGACAGTGATGGAGAAAAACGTCCGCGACCTTATCACTAACCTTGATGCCAACACCTTGTCTGACGATGAGGCTGCCTGGCTTTTCGCGTTGCTTTTCGCTTAGATTTGTAGATAGTTTAAATTTAAATAATCAAAACCATGGCAAAAAAAACAGCACCAACCATTACAGACTTAATTTCTCTTTTCTGCACAAATACCGGAAAAATGAATTATGCGACATACCTGAATTCAATCGAAAAATTAGCTAATCAGCATTGGACTTCATTAGTATCTTTAGTCACAACTCTAACATCCAATCCGATTTACAGGAACCCGGCCAAACCAGGATATATTGATCCAATGGCTGTAGCGATGACGCACTTTAACTCATGGACAGCAGTGTACGGGAGAAGTCAAAACACAATTCAGAATTGGAAGGTGGCGTTTAAGGCTTTCATGGAGTTTCATTTAGGTCAATACTACGGACACATTTGGCTTTTCAATTACGTAAATCCTCGTCTTTTTTGTGAAATTGTTGCCAAATCAGCAATATTTGCAAGCCCAGATGTAGTGCAGGATGTCGTTAATGGTAAACTTGGCACAAAAGATAATATAAAAGGTGGATGTAGCAAGGTCAATCCTTGTAATGCCAAACCTAACAGCAGTTATTGCACGGGTGGACCAGGAAATCCATACGCATCATGGGATCATTGTGTTCATGCAAGAGATAATAATAAGGCCAATAGAGGGAAGCCCACGAATGATTGCAATGGCTTACCATGCATAGCAGACGACAATCACTATGCTAAACAAGCCATCATGGCCGCCATTAAAGAAAAAAATAGTAGGTTAGGATTAGTATCCGCCGGTAATTTCTCCGATTATGTGGCTTGCCACATCTGGGATAATCCAGACGATTGCCGTTACTATGCGAGCATAGCGAACCTGGTTCTTGTTCCGCGTGCGATCTATGGTCTCACAGATCACTGTGAAGAAGTCAAGGCCGTGTTGAGGATGCGGGCAACGAATCTATTTGGAGGAATTGCAGTCCTTCCTCCACCAAATTGTTTTCCTATTTCACCAAATGCGCTTAGCAACGCCACAAGATTTTACCCGGGATTGACCTGGAGACAACCATAAACGGACAAGGTGACGGAACGATCCGCACGTAATATGAAAAGCATAATACCTTCAGTCCACAGGAGTGGCAGGAAAGTATTATGCTTGTTGATTATCAGCAGTTCAGGCAAGCACAAAGGGCTCAGTATGAACACATTTCATATTCTTCTCCAATTGCTCTGAAGAGCTGGCGCCTACCAACACGCTTGTTACTCCTTTTTGGGACAGGATCCAAGCCAAAGCCATCTCTGCTAAGGTCTCGTTGCGTTCACAGGCTTGGGCATTCCATTTCTTGAGTTGGTTCAACAGTTCCGGAGTCAAGACACTCTGCTTTAGGAAATGCTCCTTTGCCATACGGCTGTCGGCAGGTATGCCATTGAGATAGCGGTCGGTGAGCAGTCCCTGAGCCAACGGAGAGAAGGAATGGGTGATACCATGGTCAAATGAATAATGTGTGATCTCACGGCTTCGCTCATAAGGGTCAACACCCCCCCCCGAAGTTATGCCAAAATCCCAAACTGATTTTTGGCAGAAGCACACCACTCTTGCCACATCTTTGGTACAAAGCCTCGCTGTCATCGTAGCGGTGTGCGTCGGCCGTGTAAATTCCTTTTAGTTCCATAGTTTTTTACAGTTTATAATTGTCCGCCGCAAAATTAATAAATAAAATAAGAATAGAAATCTCCAACATCAATATGCACACTAACCGATGCTTTTCATCATACCAAGAGACCATCTCGCTGACGGACATTGGTTTGCCATTCTAGATATGAACGTCCTGTACACCTTGGAGTATGAACACCCGTTGCAGTGCGTTCTATGGGCATCGCTATGTCTCAGGTATCTGAGGAAGTCCCCTGGTGTACGAAATCGCCCATTAACAGTATTATGTCAGAAAAATGTCCATCGGAATCCTTAGAACAGTAGAATACTTCTGAGCTGGATAGATCTTTTGATAGTGAAGAAACTCTCCCCACACACCCTCGGAGCGAAGCGACGCAAGGGGTTTGGGGAGTACGCTCCCCAATGCCCCATTGGGGCTGTCACGCAGTGACTGGGGGTAAATAGGGACCGCAAAAGAGGGGTGGAGCACAGTGCTCCACCCCTCTTTTGTGGTCCCAGTAGGGCATGATCCTACGACCCCCTGATTATGAGTCAGATGCTCTAACCAACTGAGCTATGGGACCGATTCCCGACCTTATTGGTCGGGCTGTATTACATGAACGGCTGCGGCCTCAATGACCGCACCGTTCTCAAACTGGCAGATCAGACTTTGATCTCAACCTCAACGCCTGAAGGAAGCTCAAGCTTCATGAGGGCGTCAACGGTCTTGGCATTGCTGTCGTCGATGTCCAGAAGCCTGCTGTAGGCGCTAAGCTCAAACTGCTCGCGGGACTTCTTGTTGACGAAGGTCGAGCGATTGACAGTGAAGATCTTCTTGTTGGTAGGAAGCGGAATAGGACCGTTCACCTTAGCACCAGTAGCCTTCACGGTGTCCACGATCTTAGCGGCTGACTTGTCAACCAGCATGTGATCGAATGATTTGAGTTTTATTCTGATTTTTTGACTCATATCAAAATACTTAATTACGATTTAAAACTTACTCGTCATCATCAGAGAGCTTGTAGCCGCTCTTCTCGATAACGTCCTTGGCCAAGTTGGCAGGAACCTCAGCATAGTGGTCGAAAGTCATCGTGCTGGTCGCACGTCCGGATGAAAGGGTTCTAAGAACCGTCACATAACCGAACTGCTCGGCGAGCGGAACGAAGGCCCTTACGATTCTCGCGCCGTTGGCGGTGGAGTCCATGGCCTGGATCTGGCCGCGGCGACGGTTGAGGTCTCCCACGATGTCACCCATGTAGTCCTCAGGGGTTACAACCTCAAGGGACATGATAGGCTCAAGGAGAACAGGCTTTGCCTTCGGGCAGGCGTGGCGGAATGCCAGACGGCCGGCCATTTCGAATGAAAGCTGGTCTGAATCGACAGGGTGGAACGAACCGTCAAGTACTGTGACTTTCATTGACTGCACCTCGTAACCAGCGAGAACGCCGTTGGCCATGGCGGCCTTGAAGCCCTTCTCGATGCAAGGGATGAATTCCTTAGGAATATTACCACCCTTGACCTGGTTCTCGAACTGGAGTCCGGTAACGCCCTCGTCGGCAGGACCGATCTCAACGATGATGTCGGCGAACTTACCACGACCACCGGTCTGCTTCTTGAAGACCTCACGGTGCTGTACTGTAGCGGTGATGGCCTCTTTGTAGTTAACCTGCGGAGCGCCCTGGTTGATCTCGACGCCGAACTCACGACGGAGACGGTCGACGATGATGTCAAGGTGAAGCTCACCCATTCCGCTGATGACTGTCTGGCCAGTCTCGTGGTCAGACCTTACGGTGAACGTAGGGTCCTCCTCAGCGAGCTTGCCAAGGGCGATGCCAAGCTTGTCCAGATCGCCCTGGGTCTTAGGCTCGACAGCGATACCGATAACAGGATCAGGGAATTCCATCGATTCGAGCACGATCTGATGATCCTCGTTGCAGATGGTGTCTCCTGTACGGAGATCCTTGAATCCGACAGCGGCGCAGATGTCTCCAGCCTCCACGAAATCGATAGGATTCTGATGATTGGAGTGCATCTGGTACAGACGCGCGATTCTTTCTTTCTTTCCGGTACGGACGTTATAGACATAAGTACCTGCGTCAACGCGTCCTGAGTAAACTCTCATGAAGGCAAGACGGCCAACGAACGGATCCGTGGCGATCTTGAACACGAGAGCACAGAACGGCTGGGAAGCATCCGGGAGAAGATCCTCTTCCTCACCTGTCTTAGGATCGGTTCCCTTTACAACGCCTTTGTCAAGCGGAGAAGGAAGGTAACGCATCACAGCGTCGAGGAGGAACTGAACACCCTTGTTCTTAAATGAGGAGCCGCAGCAGGCCGGAACGATCTGCATGGAGATCGTACCTTTGCGAAGAGCGGCGATTATCTCATCGTCGGTGAGTGAGTCAGGATTCTCGAAATACTTCTCCATGAGAGCCTCATCGCACTCGGCCGCGGCCTCGACGAGTTTGTCTCTCCATTTCTCGACCTCGCCGGCCATGTCAGCCGGAACGTCCTTTATTTCATAGTTGACCAACTCCTCTCCTGAATCGTAATAGATTGCCTTTCTGGAGATAAGGTCGATGATGCCCTTGAACTTGTCCTCTGACCCGATAGGGAGACAGATCGGAACAGCCTTGGCACCGAGCTTAGTGTAGATTTCCTCAACGCATGCAAGGAAGTCAGCGCCGACACGGTCCATCTTGTTCACGTATGCGATCTTCGGAACGCCGTACTTGTCCGCCTGACGCCAAACAGTCTCAGACTGAGGCTGAACGCGTCCGACAGCGCAGAAAGTAGCGACAGTTCCGTCGAGCACACGGAGCGAACGCTCCACCTCAACGGTGAAGTCGACGTGACCCGGAGTGTCGATCAGGTTGATCTGATAAACGTGACCGTTGTAATGCCAGAACGCTGTGGTGGCGGCGGAGGTGATGGTGATACCTCTCTCCTGCTCCTGAACCATCCAGTCCATTGTGGCAGCCCCTTCGTGTACCTCACCGATCTTGTGAGTCTTTCCGGTGTAGTACAGAATACGCTCGGATGTAGTCGTCTTTCCGGCATCGATGTGGGCCATGATGCCGATGTTTCTTGTGTAAGTAAGATCTCTTTTAGCAGCCATCTGCGAATAAAATTAGAAACGGAAGTGGGCGAATGCCTTGTTGGCCTCAGCCATCTTGTGCATATCCTCTTTTCTCTTGAATGCACCACCTTCGTTATTGTAGGCGGCAACGATCTCTGCACAAAGTTTTTCTGCCATTGAGTGGCCGGAACGCTTGCGGGCGAAGTTGATCAGGTTCTTCATCGAGAGCGAGACTTTTCTTTCCGGACGCAACTCAGTAGGCACCTGGAAGTTTGCACCTCCTACACGACGTGACTTGACCTCGATCTGAGGGGTAACGTTTTCGAGTGCCTTCCTCCAGATATCTAGAGGAGCCTTGTCAGAATCCTTCATCTTCTCGCCTACCATGTCAATGGCATCGTAAAAAATAGAATACGCGATACTCTTCTTCCCCTGCAACATAAGATTGTTCACGAAACGGGTTACCTCGACATCGTGAAACTTAGGATCAGGAAGTAGAATCCTCTTTTTAGGCTTCGATTTTCTCATTGTGAGTAAAAATTAAAGGTGATAAAGATTAATGAAACGGACTACTTCTTAGATTTCTTTGGTCTCTTGGCTCCGTAGAGTGAACGGGACTGTGTCCTTCCTTCTACGCCAGCTGTGTCCAAAGCTCCTCTAAGGATGTGGTAACGCACACCAGGGAGGTCCTTCACACGACCACCACGAACCAGCACGATGCTGTGCTCCTGAAGGTTGTGGCCCTCGCCCGGGATGTAGGCATTGACCTCTTTGGAGTTGGTAAGGCGTACCCTGGCTACCTTTCTCATCGCTGAGTTAGGTTTCTTAGGGGTCGTCGTGTAAACACGAAGACATACGCCCCTCTTCTGAGGACAAGCGTCCAGCGCGCGTGACTTGCTCTGAGCGACAATGCTCACGCGTCCTTTGCGAACTAATTGTTGAATTGTAGGCATAAATGATTGTAAATCTAATATTTATGTTTCCCCAAACATTTTGGGGCTGCAAATTTACGGATAATTCTTCAATTAACAAAGCATCAAGCGGATAGATTCTCTCAGTTTCTTACGGCAAAACGTTGCAATTTCCAAAAAATCGCTATCTTTACCACATGAAAAAGAGCTTTTTAAACATCGCTTTCGCTTTCATGGCGGCGGCGTTATCTTTGAATATGTCAGCGCAGCCGCTCGGAAGCACCCTTTGGAACGATGGATGGACGTTCAGCAAGGACGGTGAAAGGTGGATTCTCAATCTGCCACATGACTGGGGTGTGGACGGCCCGTTCGTCCAGGAATATCCCGGTGAGTCAGGGAAACTGGCGTGGTGGGGCAAGGCGGAATATTCAAAAATCCTTTCGGTTGAAGCGAAAGACCTTAAATCAAAGAAACAATTCTATCTCGATTTCGGCGGAGCGATGTCCTACGCCAAAGTGTTCTGCAACAATGAATATGTCACCGAGTGGCCGTACGGGTACTCTTCGTTCCGGGCGGATCTGACTCCCTTCATTAAGGCGGGGGACAATCTCATAAAGGTGACACTGGACAATCCGGAGGAGTCGAGCCGGTGGTACCCTGGAGGAGGAATCTACAGGAATGTCTATCTGACTGTGGCGGAGCCTGTCGGGGTGGCGCAATGGGGGACGTTCGTCACGACCAAGGGGAACGAGGTCTGCCTTGACATCACGCTGCGGAACGCCGGGAAGGCTGTCGACGGAACGGTGCGCACGGAGATATTCAAGGTTGTCGATGCGATGAACAAGCGAAACCGCACAGCCGGGAAGGCGAAGCTTCTGGTCTCAGGGGAAACAAAGGTGAAAGCGATCACAGACGGAGTCAGTGTCTCCCAGAAATTCACTCTGGAGGATGCGGAGTTCTGGAGCCCGGAGCACCCGGCGCTGTACCAAGCCTTCACGACCGTAACCACAAAGGACGGCCGGACAGACATCTACAGAACCACCTTCGGCCTGAGGGATCTTGAATATAAAGCCGACGGCCTGTACGTCAACGGAGAAAAGACTTTCATCAAAGGAGTTTGCCTGCATCACGACGCCGGAGCCCTCGGAGCCGCCTGGAACGAAACGGCTTGGATCAGAAGACTGAATATGCTCAAGGACATGGGCTGCAACTCCATCCGTACATCCCACAACCCTCCGGCCCCGGAACTTCTCGACCTTTGCGACAGGATGGGATTCCTTGTGATGAACGAGCTGACCGACACCTGGACGATAGCCAAGAAAGAGAACGGCTACGCCAAACTGTTCGACAAATGGGCGGACAAGGATCTCAAGGCGATGATCCGAAGGGACCGCAATCATCCGTCAGTGATAATGTGGAGCATCGGCAACGAGACCGCGGAGCAGGGCTATCCGGAGAAATACGGCATCGCATACCATCTAACGGAAGTATGTCACAGTGAAGATCCTACAAGGCTCACGAGCTACGGAAGCGACAACCCGTGGGCATCCGAGCAGGATTTCCGCAACACGATGGACATCTACGGATTCAACTACAAGCCGCACCTCTACGGCAAGTTCCATGCGGCCAACCCCGGCAAGTTGTATCTGGGAAGCGAGACGGCCTCGACGGTCAGCTCAAGGGGCGTGTACATATTCCCGTTAAGCAATAAGGAAGATGGGGCGCTGGACAATTTCCAGGTCTGTTCGTTCGACATGTTCACAGTTCCGTGGGGACAGCTTCCGGATCAGGAATGGGCCGAGGAGGACAAGAATCCTTCTTGCCTCGGGGAGTTCGTCTGGACCGGTTTCGATTACCTTGGCGAGCCTACACCTTATAATACAGATCTTACGATCCTGACGAATTTCCATGACGAGGAGGCTCGGGCCAAGGCCGAAAAGGAACTGGCCGAGAAAGGGGCAGTGGCCACACCTTCCAGAAGCTCGTACTTCGGGATCATAGACCTTGCCGGCTTCCCTAAGGACAGGTACTGGCTCTACAAGTCCCGCTGGTCTTCAGAGCCGGTGCTGCATCTGATGCCACACTGGAACTGGGCCGGCCGCGAAGGCCAGAACACTCCGGTGCAGGCCTACACGAACTGCGTTTCCGCAGAACTCTTCGTCAATGGCAAATCCTACGGCGGAAAGACCAAGGGGGCCAATGAATATCGATTCCTTTGGGACAACGTCATCTACGAGCCCGGCATCGTCAAGGTAATCGGGCAAACATCTGACGGGCAGACGATTGAAAGCGCCATCAGCACCACCGGAAGCCCGGCGAAGATCCTTATGGCTTGTGAATATGGCCGTGGCCCTTCCACAGATTTCGGCGGCGACTGCGCTCCGGCTTCCACGCAGACATATTCATCGGAAGACATCATCTTTGTGGATGTGAAAATCGCAGACAGCCACGGGGATATGGTTCCTACGGCCTGTGACAAGATCAAGTTCAGCGTTTCGGGCGCGGGAGAGATCGTGGCCGTGGATGCCGGCGACGCCACATGCCATACTCCTTTCCACTCGGATGAAATCAAAGCCTTCAACGGACTGGCAAGTGTCATAGTAAGACGTACAGGCAAGGGGAAGATCACAGTCAAAGCAGCCTGTGACGGACTTGAAGGATGTGAAATCACACTGTAGCCAATCAAACATATTCAATGATATTTATGAAGAAGATTTTCGCACTTGCATGTGCGGCACTGCTATTTTGCGCGGCGGGTTTCGCGCAGACGCAGAAGGCCAATTACGCTCTCGCCGAGAGATTTTCGGCCAAAAAGGTGAACCAGATGGTGTTCTCCACGCAGATCACCCCAAACTGGTTCAAGGACAGCGACAAGTTCTGGTACAGCTGGCGCACTCCACAGGGAACGCATTACTACATTGTCGATCCGGCCAAAGGGACGAAGACTGAAGTTTTCGACATGGACAGACTCGCGATGCAGGTCACCGAGTTTGTGCACTACCCCTTTGATGCCAAGCATATTCCTATGAGAGATTTGGAGTTGAAGGACGACAAAGCATTCACTTTCAACATTATCTCCGGGCTTCAGAACGACAGGGACACGACATATTTCCGCTATGAGATCGCGACGGCGAAACTTGACACCGTGGCGAAAGAGAAAGAAAAGTACCCTCGCTGGGCATCCGTAGCACCTAACGGAGAGTTCGGAGTCTATGCCAAGGGCTCCAACCTTTGGGTGATGGATTCGACCAGTCTCCGCAAGGCCGCCAAGGACGAGAAGGACAGCACTATCGTGGAGCATCGCCTGACAACTGACGGAATCCGCCAGTTCGGCTACGGCTACGGCAACTATGCCGGCGACACCGAGGCGGACTCTACCAAGAGACACTACCCTGGCGAGCTTGTATGGTCTCCGGACTCGAAGCGTTTCGCCACGATGAAGTGGGACATGAGGAAGCTGGACGATCTTTGGGTTATCAATTCCGTGGGCGGGAAGCGTCCCGAACTGGAGACCTACAAGTACCAGATGCCCGGCGAGCCGGGGCCTAAAGGCTACCTGTACATGTTCACCATGAACGATTCACGCACAGAAGCCTCTTTCAAGCAGATCAAGAGCCAGGCGTTCAAAGACCAGGAAGTGTCGCTGCAAAACGCCAGAAGGACAGCCAAGGACAACTATCTGGATTTCTGGAAGAACGAGTGGCTGGGCGACAACTCCGGGTTCTATCTCGTGCGCCAGAGCCGTGACCTCAAGAGGCTGGATCTCTGCTGGGTAGGAGTTGATTCTGACTCGACAAAAACCATTATTTCCGAGAGGGAAAGAACCTACGTGGAATATCGGACTCCGTTCCTTATCGGTGGCGGAAAGCAGATCCTGCACTGGTCTGAGCGCAACGGTTGGGCAAACATCTACCTATATAATAATGATGGGGCATTTGTCAGGAATCTGACCGACGGGGCCTTCCATGTGGAGGACATTCTCGGCGTGAACGAGAAGGAGGGTTACATCCTGCTGAGTGCCTGCGGTGTGAACAAGGACGAGAATCCTTACCAGATGCACACGTTCAGGGTCCCGCTCACAGGCGGTACTCTCCAACAGCTGGACATGAACGACATGGACGTGCTCTCTACAGCCAGCGATGACGCCAAGTACTTCGTGGCCAACTATTCACGTGTAGATTGGACCCCGGCGGTGGCCTTGTTCTCGGCTGCCGGCAAGAGAATCTCCGACCTTGAGACCGCTGACCTGAGCCTGTTGTTCGAGGCCGGCTACAAGTTCCCGGAGAGGTTCAAGGTGAAAGCCGCCGATGGAGTCACTGACCTCTACGGAGCAATGTACAAGCCTTACGACTTCGACTCCACAAAGGTCTATCCGATCTGTGACTATGTCTACCCTGGCCCTCAAGTGGAAGCCAACAACATCTCATGGAGCAAGGGCTTTACCCGCACGGACAGGCTCGCTCAGCTGGGAATGATCGTCATCACGGTCGGCAACCGTGGCGGGCATCCTAACCGTTCCAAGTGGTACCACAACTACGGCTACGGCAACCTTCGCGACTATGGCCTTGAGGATCAGAAATATGCCATCCAGCAGCTCGGTGCAAGACATTCATTCATCGACCTTGACAGGGTTGGAATCCACGGGCATTCCGGCGGCGGATTCATGAGCACAGCCGCGATTCTTAAATATCCTGACTTCTTCAAGGTTGCGGTCTCCTGCGCCGGCAACCACGACAACAGCATCTACAACCGCTGGTGGAGTGAGCAGCATCACGGAGTCCTGGAGAAGATCGACAAGGGTGACACCACGTTCGTCTATAGCATCAAGACCAATCCGGAGATCGCCGGAAACCTGAAAGGCCACCTGATGCTCGTGCACGGGGACATCGACAACAACGTCCACCCAGCCAACACCATCCGAGTGGTCAACGCCTTGATCAGGGCCAACAAAAGGTTCGACATGCTGATTCTACCTGGCCAGCGTCACGGCTTCGGTGACATGAACGAATATTTCTTCTGGCGCATGGCCGACTACTACGCCGAGTGGCTCATCGGTGACTCCGAGCGCTGGAAGCCGGACATCACGCAGATGAACAATGACTAACGCCTTGCCACCCTGATCCGTGGCAGACAAGCGACTGACAATCAGATTATTAAAAGAATATGCTCCTGCCGGTTTATGGTAGGAGCATATTCTTTTATCGATTGGCGATCAATTAGTTGACTGCCACGACAACCGCTGTTTTTATTTAACCTCTAAGTACTGTTGGACTTTAGAATGAAGGGAGCCTTTGCCGTAGCCGGTCCAGGTGTCGATGACCTTGGACTCCGGGGAAATCAGGACGAAATGCGGGATTCCGCTCACCTGATACGAGGCGGTCAGGCCTATGCCCCAGGACTTCAATTCATTCCACTCATAGCAATCGGATTTTTTCTCCTTTACAACCTTGAGCCACGTGCTCTTAGGATCAAGGCTCACACGGACGAAAGCCAGTTTGTCAGCATACTTTCTTGCGACCTCGTTTCCTTCCGGAACAGATTCCATGCACGGACCGCAGCCAAGACTCCAGAAATCCAGAAGAATGAACTTTCCGGTGAATTCGGACAGATGATGGAGATTTCCTTCCGTATCGTAAAGGTCACCGTCAGCCATGACGTCCCCGACATTGACAACTTTTTGAGGATTGAGACTTGCGGAGATAACCTGCCCCTGCTCCGTCTCGAGGTCAGCCGGAGAAAGACGTGAGTATAGTTCCTGAATCAAATCATTGTCAAAAGACATGTAGCCGCTCCGAATCGCTCTGGCCACCATCGCCAACTCATCCATCCAACGTGCAGTGACAGGGGCCGTCCTCATATATTCAAGAACCTTATGTTCAGCGATGCTGTCAAGTGGTTCGTAAAGCCGTCTGAGCGAGTTCACTTTTCTCCATGCGGCACGTCTCTCCTCGCCTTGAAGACCTCTGAGACCTTTCAATATGTCTGCCTCCTCGACGGCATAGGCCAATGCCCGCCTCTTTTCCGGGAACTGGACCGCAAGGAATTCATTTTCGGTTTTCTGCTCAGGGATTCGGCTTTTGACCATCCATGTCAGGAGCAGATTATCTTCTCCAGTGACCTTGACTTTCTCTCCGTGCTTTACCCAGACCGGTAGCGGCAGATTCGGAAAACCCTTGCTGAAAGAAACGAGCCCAAAACGGGCTGGACCTCCGGAGATTGTGTCACGGAACTCGAAGCGGCCGCCGATGACCGTGTCGCTCACCACCAGAGACATCATCCGGCCCTCGTTCTTAAAAAGATTGATGACAGTGCTGTCGGGAATATTCCTGACAAGTCCTTCAATAAGATACTCGCCATCACCGACGCTGTTCCCGGTGCATCCGGCCCAAAGACCGATCGCGACTAATGCCGCCATTACATTTATTTTCCTCATATCCAATAAAGTCCCGTGAGCAAAGGTATGAAATCACGCTCTATGAATATTCCCAAAAACTAACAGTTTCTAAACCTCTTTCCAACCTTGAGCCAGAATAGGATGCTCCAAACCATCCGGAGAGACGAGGACGGAACCGACTTCCGGCTGGGCCAGATGACCGATGATGTCAAAGGTCTGGAAGTCACGGCGGAATTTTTCGGCTGAAAGGATAGGAATCGTGAACAGGAGACGGAAGTCATCCCCCCCGTTCATGGCGGCTGAGATAGGATCAATGTCAAGTTCCTTGCCGGAAGCGAAACTGTTCCCCTCGAAAGGGATCCTGTCAGCGTAGATCTTCACCCCGAGACCAGTGTCGCGGGAAAGCCGCTTAACAGCGTCTGAAAGGCCATGAGCGACAAGGTAGCCGTTTGATGGATAGATCTGTGCCTCTTCAAGGCGGCTCACTGTCGAAGTGCTCAACTCTGGCTTGAGATAACTGCCAATCAGCATCTTATATTTCTCAAGATCCGGTTGCGCAGAATCATCTTTAGCCTTCTCGAAAGCCTTTTTGCCACGTTCCAGAATTTGTTGGCCAAGGAAGGCCGCCCCCAGACTTCCCGACACACAGACAAGATCCATGCTTCTTGCCTTGGCCGTGCGTCCTTTGGTCAGTTTAAATTCCTCACCGACTGCCGAGACGCTGATGTTCAAGCCATTCGGAGACGGAACAAGATCCAGATCCAACGCTGAGAAACCATGCTCCTTGGCTGCCGTGACTATTCCTTGCCACAGTTCCTTGACGTGGCCGAAGTCCAGTTTGGTGGAAACGCCCAACCTCACGTTAAGAAGCCTCGGATGAGCCATCCCGGCATAGACTTCTCCCGCCACTGCCACAACAGACTTGTAGCCAAGATGTTTGAGCGGGAAATATGTCAGGTCGAAGTCCATCCCTTCCACGAAAAGCCGCGAGGCGGAAATCAGCGTGTTTCCTGCTCCGGACTCAAAGCTAATCCTTTCCGCACGAGAAAAAACGCTACCCTCAAAAAGCAGATCTATTGCCCGCTCTTTGCCATATTCATTGAATGTCTCTTCAGCCATAATTGCGTTACTTTATCAGAAGAATCGAGAATGACATGATGGTTCCTGTGTAATATTTTAATTGAGCCTAACCGCAGCCTTGAATCATCACTAAGAAGCTATTTTTGATTTGTTTGAAATGTTCTTTGATATAAAAAACTTCAAACGAACAATTCAAAAACAGCTTCTAAGATCACTAACAAGGATGGTTGCCCTATGTTTATCCCTGCCTGATGGACTCAATCTTTTCCAACGACAAGCCCGTGGCAACCACGATTTGCTCTACCGGGATGCCTAACGACAACAAAGACTTGGCGACTTTCTCCATTCCTTTCTCCATCCATTTCTCAACGCCTTCCGCCCTGCCTTGTTCGACACCCGCCTTAAAGCCCTTGCGGTAGCCTTGCTGTTCAGCTCCCTCAATGTACGGAAGCATCTCTTTTTCTGTCATCATATCGTTGAAATAATTATCAATCTCCTTGTCGTCCAGACCGCTGACACGCATCGCCCGCTCCAACATGTCAAACTCCGCATCTTTCTCTGACCTCGACTTCGCAAATATAGCGAAATTTCTGAATATCCTGCACCACGCAGCGACTGGGCTGTCATATTCATCACTGTAGCGCATTATTCTTGGCAATTCCAACAGGTAGAACGACATCCGATCACCGAACGGCTCGGCCGTCTCGATCTCCTGAAGACGGTAATGATACAGGATCTTGCCCTCG
>ERZ808246.1075-NODE-1075-length-20691-cov-4.289930_pt1 | contig 20691 bp, 17 predicted proteins | sample MGYA00521083_ERZ808246 | MGnify/ENA primary metagenome ERZ808246 (study PRJEB31516, sample SAMN03275577) | gut metagenome | biome: mammalia-associated habitat; material: feces | host: Papio cynocephalus | place: Kenya | collected 2012-07-07 ... | reverse complement strand
AGGCATCTCGCTCAACCTTTGGAGTATGGCGGTGATAGTCGTGGGAACTCTCTTCTCCCTACTTTTGTGCTGGTTGCTTCCTGTGAGTCTGCCCGACATGGTAGGTATCCTTTGCGGCGCAACCACCAACACCCCGGCATTGGGTGCTGCCCAACAGGCATTGCAGCAACTCGGATTGCCTAGTGGCGGTGCTGCCCTGGGCTGTGCCGTCACCTATCCTTTGGGCGTAGTGGGTGTCATCTTGGCGATGATGCTGCTGCGCAAACTCTTCGTCAAGCCCGAGGACTTGAAAATCAGAGAAAATGATGATGACGACCACACCTCCATCGGACAATACATCATCGTAAATCCTGCCTTGAACGGCAATACGATAGCCGAGATTTCCATGATGACCCACCGTAAGTTCATCATATCTCGTGTATGGCGCGGCGAACAAGTCATCGTGCCGCAAGCCGACACCGTGCTACATACCAACGACAATGTTTTGGTCGTAACCAACAAGGACGAGGTGCCAGCGATGTCTATTCTTTTCGGTAAGAAGGTCGATAAGGAATGGAACACCGACAAAGTGGATTGGAACGCTATCGATGCCAAGGTGGAGAGCCGCATCATCGTGGTGACACGTCCAGGACTCAACGGCAAGCGACTGGGACACCTCCAAATGCGCAGCAGTTATGGAGTCAACGTGAGCCGTGTGCTACGTGGTGATATTCGCTTGCTCGCCACAGACGACTTGCGTTTGCAATATGGAGACCGTCTGACGGTCGTGGGCGACCCTACCAGCATTGACCATGTAGAACAATTCCTTGGCAATGCCGTGAAGACGCTCAACGAGCCGAACTTGGGAGCCATCTTCCTCGGTATCATCCTCGGACTTGCCATCGGTACGATTCCTCTCAACATCCCTGGCATGACTGCACCTGTGCGCTTGGGTATCGCAGGTGGTCCTATCGTGATGGGTATCCTCATCGGCGCTTTGGGACCTCGCGTACATTTCATCTCCTACATGACCCGAAGTGCTGGACTGATGCTTCGAGAGTTGGGCCTTTCCCTATACCTGGGGTGTCTGGGATTGGAAGCTGGCGGACAATTCTTCGAAACAGTTGTCCGCCCGGAAGGCTTGATGTGGGTAGGCATCGGTTTCTTAATCACCGTTGTGCCAGTACTCATCGTAGGCTTGATAATCCTCAAGACCAAGAAGTATGACTTCGGAAGTATCTGCGGCATTCTTTGTGGCAGTATGGCCAATCCGATGGCATTGACTTACGCCAACGACACACTCGATGGCGATACACCAAGCATCAGTTATGCCACGGTGTATCCGCTCGGCATGTTTGTCAGGGTGATCATCGCCCAGGTTCTTATCATGTTCTTCGTGTAAAAAGAATGTAAAGATAATTCAATACAACAAGATAGGTATAAGGAAATCCCTGCCTAGAGAACAACCGCTCTCTGGGCAGGGATTTTTTCTTACTTGCGCAGGGAAGAATTTTTTCCTGGGCAGGAAAAAATCAAAGTGGTACGCCACATTCTCTAAAGGCAATCCAAGCTAAAAGTCAGCCTTGCGCTCGATGTAAATTTCTTTTCCCGTAAGAGGATGGTGAAATCTGATAGCCTCAGCATGAAGATACAAGCGATCTGCCTTCTCTTTTCCATACAATGGGTCGCCCAAAATCGGCGCATTCAGTCCCTCTTGGTGAGCGCAATGCACACGAAGCTGATGCGTCCGTCCTGTTTTCGGATAGAGGGCAAGGCGAAAATGATTGTCTTTTTCAGCCTCTCCCAATACTTGATATTCCGTAACAGCTTCCTTGCCCCTTTCATGATTGACAATTTGGCGAGGCCGATCGAGATAATCTGGCATCAAGGGAAGAGAGATGACTGATTTCACTCCGCTCTTCGCAAGTTCCAGCATACGTTCACGAGTCGTCTGAAGTTCAGTCTTCTCCTGGCATCCAACATTTTTCCGAGAATCGCAACACACGATTGCCACGTATCTCTTCTGAACCAAATGGTAGGTGAACTGCTCTTGCAATCTACGGTAAGCAAACTCGGTCTTAGCGATCACCATCAGTCCACTGGTCGCCATATCCAAGCGATGAACAATCAGCGGACCAGTTGACTCAGGGTATTTCTTACGCATGATGGAATAAACCGAAGTTTGGTTCATATCCTTTCCTGGAACTGAGAGCATGCCCGCAGGCTTGCAGACAACAACGAGTTGTTCGTCTTCATACAACGTCTCCAAAGAACCAGAAAGACATATATCACCTGCCGTCTTCATATCAGGCAACATCCATTGAAGAATCGGCTTGCACTTGCCGTTACAAGCTGGATAGAATTGAAGATGATGCCGAATCTCCTCCTTCGGACTCTCACCCCACCAGAACATCGCCATCTGGAGAGGTTTCAGATGATGGGCGAAAGCATACTGGAGCAATTTCGGTTCACAACACTCCCCACTCCCTGCTGGAGGTACCATCTTATACACCGCCCTTTTGGAAAGCAAAGAGAGATTTGGAGCATCTGCGACTGCGGCATCCCTAAATATCTCCAAGAGATTCTTACACTCCCCCTTGTAGTTGAGCATACGAAATTGCGAAAACAACCATTGTTGGAGAGCATCGGACAATTGTTTGCGTAGTTGTCTGAGCCGAATAATGTTCTCACGATAGTCATCATATTCCTTTTCCAACATCGTCTTTTCGGCAAGCGACTTTTTCAACCTACGAAGTTCAGCCTTCATAAATTGGCTTTCCTTAACCATCGCCTGTTCTTCCTGCAACAATTTGTCTCGTTGAGCAGATTGCACACCTTCGCCTATCATTTGATTTATTTCTATCCTTCTCGCATCACGCTTCATCTTGGCCTCCCTCATTTTCTCCTGATAGGAAGTAATCGTCTTCTTTCGCTCCTCCAAAAGCGAGGAGATGATTTTTTGAGCCTCGTTCATTCTATCATCGCTTTCCAGCGATTCGATGCTATGGTTGATACGAGTAATCTCAGCCTCATGGGTCTTGAAATATCCATTGGGCTGAAGATAATCGAAGACAGCAGGCACAAAGTCATCCCAATCGCTTCTTCCGCCGATTTGTCCACTATATGCCATGAGATAACCTATCTTTTTGCCCTTAATAGAAAAAAACTTCTGCGGAGAAACTTCATGAGGGTCTTCCACGATGAGCACTCCAAACATTTTTCCCTTGTCGATTTCCTCTCGCCAGTCATCTCGCCGAGAAAGATACGTTTGCATCTCCTTGCACACTTGGATGCAAAGAGGATGAGGTTCGTAATCGAAAGGACTGTTCATCACTTCAGGAATATCTATACCTGCAAGGAGTTCTGGGATGGGATGTAATATCATGATTATTTGTTTTTTCTAATGTACAGGTAATGAGGACATCCAAATGATGTATGCAACATACCCCTTGCAAAGGTAATGAAATATATCGGAATATGATGGGTATATTTCGGAAAAAACACGAGAATATTTGCATAATCCATCAAAAAGCCTTACTTTTGCACCGAAAATGCCTCACCATTACAGATAAAAAGGCATATATTAGTAAATAAAGAGCTATACTTTAGCAAACAAAAAGGATAATATGTCAACAAACAGCCATATATTTTACCATTTGGTAGCTTTCATAACAGTAGCGATATGGGGCACGACCTTCGTTTCGACCAAGGTCTTGATGCTCAACGGTCTTTCGCCAGCACAGATTTTCACATTACGATTCTGCATCGCATACGTACTGATGCTACTATTCTATCATCGTCGCATCTTTTCAGACTCATGGAAGGACGAAGGAAAGATGGCATTGCTGGGCATCACGGGCGGCTCGCTGTATTTCTTGACCGAGAACGAGTCGATGAACTTCACCACGACCACCAACACCTCGCTCATCGTATGCTCGTGCCCACTCTTTGCCACCTTGTTGGTAAGGTTGGTATATAGAGACACCAACCGTATCAATTTCGTTCAGATTTTGGGTTCTCTGTTGGCTTTCGTGGGAATGATTATCGTAGTGTTGAACGGACGATTTGTGTTGCATCTCTCGCCAGTGGGCGACGCCTTGGCATTCACGGCATGTATGTGTTGGGCAGTGTATTCGCTCCTGATGAAGTCGGTGACGGGGCGTTACAGCGCAGCGTTCATCACCAGGAAAGTTTTCTTTTATGGAGTCTTGACGATTATACCTTATTATATTATAGTGCCAGGATTTCCACCACTCGACATCTTCACGAGACCTCAAGTGATAGGCAATCTACTCTTCCTTGGTTGCCTGGCCTCCATGATTTGTTTCTTGACATGGAACTGGTGCATCTCCAAGTTGGGAACGGTAAAGGCGACCAACTGGGTATATTTCAATCCTATCACCACAATGATTTTTGCCTCGTGGGTACTTGATGAAAAAATCACGCTTTACTTCTTGGCAGGAGCTGCTTGCATCTTGATAGGAATGTATGTGGCAGACAAGAAGACCAAGGTGCAAGATTAGAAGAATATCCATCGGCTTACGCAATCATATAAACAAACAAAAAGCTCCAAACCCGGGGTGTTGCCCTAGGCTTGGAGTCGATTGGCCTTTTCTAGGCTCATGGGATTACTTAGCAGCCAAAACCTCTACCTCGACGAGAGCACCCTTAGGTAACTTCTCAACAGCAACGGCAGAGCGAGCTGGATATGGCTGACTGAAGAACTCAGCATACACCTCGTTCATGGCAGCGAAGTCATCCATGCTATTGAGATAAACCGTAGTCTTGACCACATGAGAGAGGTCTGTGCCTGCAGCCTTCAAGATGTTTTGAGCATTGGTGAGGCTCTGACGAGTCTGTTCCTTGATGCCGCCCTCTACGAAATTACCTGTAGCTGGGTCGATAGGAATCTGACCTGATGCAAATACAAAACCATTTACTTCGATAGCCTGGCTATATGGTCCGATAGCAGCAGGCGCATTGTCTGTGTGAATTGCGTTCATTGTTTTTTCTCCTTATTTTAATGACGTTTAATTGTTCCAAAAATCGTTTATTCCTTGGTTGTAAATACCCTTTTATTCCAATTTTAGCGCAAAATTACATATAATTATTGAAAAAGATACTTGTTTTGTGCTAAAAATACTTACCTTTGCAAAAGAATTTGTTTTTCCATATACATTTCCGGATGCACTAAGGATTTATTTCTTTGCATCAGGAATGCTTGGAGAAACCAACAAGACTTATATATCAACAACAAATCAACCTAAAAGTAAAATGAATACATTACTATGTATCAAAAGTCAACTGCTCAAACATCTCATGTTTGTCTGCATGCTATTTTTCTTTCTGGCAGCGAAAGCCCAGGATGCGTTCACACCTTTTCCTAAAGCAAGCGATGAGTTTTGGCGCAAGCAAATACCGAAGGAAATGCGCAACGACTACATCCGTTTGGGCAATCTATATGTTAACAAGCCATGGAATGCCATTCCTAACTCCGTATTTTCAGAGTTTCGCATCAATGGTAACAGAACCAACTATGAGAATCAGAATTTTGACATCCGCAAGCAATTTGCTTGTTTGGTGATGGCGGAAATCATGCAGCATCGCGGTCGTTTCCTACCATCCATCTGCAAGGGACTGCATTACTTCATCGAGAAAGAAGCCTGGTGGGGAATACCTGCCCATTATCCCAAGGATCATCCGGAGCGAGACTTGCAACCCGTCGATCTATTCAATGCCGAAACCTCCAGTATGCTAGCCTGGACTCTCTATATGTTGGAAGATGACATCAAGCAAGCCGAAACTGGTTTGACCGACAGCGTGAGAAGCGAAATCGAACGCCGTTTTCTCAATCCGACCTTGTACAACAAGCAAGGATGGAAGAACAACGCCAACAACTGGAACACATGGATTACAAGCAACTGGCTGGAGACTGCCCTGATTTGCGAAACTGACGAAAAGAAGCTAAGCGATGCCATCGGTGGTGTTCGCCAAGACCTTCGTACCTTTCTGAAAGGCTATCCTGACGATGGTGGTTGCGAGGAAGGAGTTGGCTATTGGGATAGAGCGGGAGCTTCCTTCTTCGAGTCATTATACTTCATGGACATCGCATCGAAGGGGAAGACAAAAGACGCTGACATCTCTGAGTTCCAAACTTCAAAAACAAGTAAGAAAGTAGAAGCAATGGGCAAATTTATCACCACGATGCACATCAACGACCTTACTTTTGTCAATTTCTCTGATGCCCAGGCTAAGAATGTTCCCAACATCAACATCTTGTTTCCGTATGGAGCCTACTTGAAAGACGAAGGCATGATGCAGCTGGCTGCATACATCGGAAAGAAATATCAATATTTCACCAAGCCTTCCACGCTGTTCCTTCAGTCTGGCAACTATCCTACCCTTGGCAGAGAGCTGACACTATTGTCCATGCTCCCTCAACTGAAGAAAACGGAACCAGCACAAACACAGACAAAGGATACTTATCTCGCCAACTCGCAAGTAATGGTGGCAAGCGACGATGAATGGTTTATTGCCGGAAAAGGAGGCAACAATGCGGAAAGCCACAACCACAACGACGTCGGCAACTTTATGATTTACCACTACAACCAGCCTGTCATCATCGACTTAGGGCGTGACACCTATACCTCACAGACTTTCAGCAACCGCCGATACGAGATGATGAACAATCGTTCTTCGTACCACAATGTACCGATCATCAACGGCATGGAGCAAAAGGACGGAAGAAAATACCGAGCACAAAATGTATCTCATATACAGAACGACTCCATCTCTTCCCTGCTACTCAACATAGAAAAGGCATATCCTGACGAGGCTCACGTCGACAATTGGCAGAGAATCATTGCCCTGAACAGAAGAACAAACAAGATAGAAATTACAGAACAATACAAACTTGACTCTCTACAGATAGAGAAAGACCGACTGAACGGTGAGGTGTTCGACAATCGTCTCACCTTGATGGCTTTCGGCAAGCCAACCCTTCAGTCTCCCGGTAAGATTCTGCTACAAGACGGACAGGTATGCTTGTCTTTCAACACCCAATACCTCACCTCGTTCATTGAGAAGGTAGAGATGCCTAACGGAATCATGAAGACCGAATGGCAAGACAATGTATATCGTATCATCCTTCGTCTCAACGACAATTATCCAAAGGCAAAGTTTACCTATCTATTTGAAACGGTGGAGACAGCCAAGGCAAATACAAGTGATGTCAAGACAACAAATAGTAAAAAGAAAAGAAAAGCGAAAGGAAAAATGAGCCGAAAAAGAAGATGATAGGAAGACGACAAGCATCGTCCAAAACAAAAAAAAGCTCGCAAGACAACCCATAGGGGAGTCTTGCGAGCTTTTTTACTTACTATCGTAAATTCTGAATTAAGAATCTATCATGGTTACACAATATAAAGATGGAAACCCTTAGCCTCCAGGGCTTCCTTGATTTCCTTGACATGTGCCTCGTCTCTTGTTTCCATCGTCAATCGGAGCACGCAGGCGTTGACCTTCTGACGATTGGCAGAACGGTCATGATGCACACCCGTGATATTTCCGCCCAGTCCAGCGATGACAGAACATACCTCAACGAGCTCACCAGGTTTGTCATCCAACTCCATTTCGATGGTACAGAGGCGACCACTCTTGGCAAGACCTCGGGTAATGACGCGGTTCAGGATCGTCACATCGATGTTACCACCACTCACGATGCAAATGGTCTTCTTACCTTTGACAGGCACCTTGTTGTACATGACGGCAGCCACACTGGCAGCACCAGCACCCTCAGCCACCACTTTCTCGCTTTCCAAGAGTTTGAGGATGGCAGCACAAATCTCATCCTCGCTCACGGTCACGATATCATCCACATAGTTGGAACAAGTCTCAAATGTAATCTTTCCTGGTTCCTTCACAGCAATACCATCAGCCACGGTAGCCACTGATGGCAGTTTTTCCTGCTTGTGGTCATGAAGGCTCTGCACCATACTTGCAGCGCCCTCAGCCTGAACGCCATACACCTTGACGGCTGGATTCAAGGACTTGATGGCAAAGGCTACGCCAGAAATCAATCCGCCACCACCGACAGGCACAACGACAGCCTCTACGTCAGGAAGTTGGTCAAGGATTTCCAGTCCAATCGTGCCTTGTCCAGCGATAACATTCTCATCATCAAACGGATGCACGAAAGTATAACCATGCTCATCCTTCAACTGCAGGGCTTTCTGGTAAGCATCATCATAGACACCCGGAACGAGGCAGACCTGAGCACCGAGTCGTTTGGTGGCCTCAACCTTGGAGATAGGAGCACCCTCTGGCAAACAGATGAGGCTCTTCACGCCCATGGCAGTAGCTCCAAGAGCCACGCCCTGTGCATGATTGCCAGCCGAACAAGCTATCACACCCTTTGCCTTTTCCTCTTCTGTAAGTTGAGAAATCTTATAATAAGCTCCACGGATTTTAAAAGAACCAGTCTTCTGCAAGCACTCAGGCTTGAGATAAACATCACTCTCAGGATTGATTCTTGGAGTATGAACCAACTCTGTCTTTCTGATTACCTTGCTCAGCACAAAGCGAGCTTTGTAAAAATTGTCAAGTTGTAACATAACTGCTGATATAACTTATTTTTATCGTTTATTTTATGTCTATTATCTTTTCTATCATTGTTTGAAACATATTTTCTAACCTCTTTCCACCGGAACCATCCGTCTATTTCTCGACGGTAACTATCCCCTCTTTTACCCTGAAATGAATATCCAATCCCTCGTATGGCATACCATACACCTTATCAGGATTTTTCTGATAGTGGGGACGAGGGTCTTGGGCCAAGACATCCTTGAGTACTTCCAACTTATCCATACTCAGTCCCTGTTCCAACAGATAAGTTCGAACATCATCTGGAACATCGACCTCCAACCTATTCCATTTCCTCTCATCCACAAAACCACTACGAGCATCGGGATGACTATCCGCATAGACCACATAGGGTTTGATGTCATATATCGGAGTACCATCCATCAAGTCGGCTCCCTTCACATGAATGACAGGACCAAGCTTACTCTCCCACTCCACACGTGAAAGTCGCACAGAAGACAATCCGATACGGTTGGGGCGAAAGGGACTGCGAGTGGCGAACACCCCAAGCTTTTCGTTACCCCCCAACACCGGAGGACGAACGACAGGACTATTCGCTTGGTGTCGGTTGGCAGAAAATTCCCAAACCAACCACAAGTAATCAAAGCCTTCTATCCCCCTGAGAGCATCAGAATTTCTAAACTCTGGCTCAAAGACAATCTGCCCTTCCAACCCAGCAACGAGTCCGGCTTGCTTCGGTATGCCAAACTTGCTGGTAAAAGGTGAACGAAATCTCGCTATCGGTCTTATTTCCATTTTAATTTTTCTCTAATAATTCCACAGCATGCCATGGGAAGTCTCATTATCTTATATTCATAGATAAATCCTATACCTTATTATATATAGTTTCTATACCTTATTATATATAGTTTCTATACCTTATTAAATATAGAACGCAAAAACAAAAGATTTTATTTTGTTTTATCCATAAAATAATGTACCTTTGCAATCAAAATAAAAATAAAAGAACAATGAAGATTCAAAATCCAGAGTACGAAATATGGTTGCAAAAACCAGGTGAGCTCGGTATCTATCAGCAGATAGAGCGAGCAGGAAGAGTATGTTACAAGAGTGAGAACAACACAACGGAGGACTCAGCAAAGCCCTTTGTCGGTCGCATGATAGAAAACGAACATTTCGCGATGCTCGAACACGGCACTGTATATCTAGTTTGTGAGCACAACACCCTAACCCATTATGCCACCAACAAGTTTTCTCGCGTCAACACCCTAGACGGCAAGGACTACATCACCACCAATCTGCGTGTATTGGCAGAGAACAAATGGCTAGACGACTTGAAGTTCTTGACAGATTACGAGGAAGGCAAGCACGAACTGCGCATCACCGTTCATTTCACCACACAGATTGCCATCACACGTGAGTACAATCGCCATCGCGCCAATTCCATGGCAGAGCAAAGCACTAGATACTGCAACTATACCAAGAACAAGTTTGGTAGCGAGATTACAGTAAATCTTCCTACTTGGGTAAAAGACAAAGCCAAGTTTGATGCCACAGAAGAGACAAACGCCGAGCACTTCGTAGAACTCTGCGAAGATGTTGCCAACAATGAAACGGAAGACTGGACGATACTAGACAGTTGGTTGTTCGCCAACCAAGCAGCCGAGTTTGCCTACATGAAACTGATAGCAGCAGGATGCAAGCCACAAGAGGCACGTGTCATCCTACCATTGGATTGCAACACAGAGCTCGTCCATACAGCCTTTGTCAGTGACTGGAAGCATTTCTTCGATCTCCGTGCGAAAGGAACGACCGGCGCACCTCACCCAGATGCCAAGGTATTGGCAGAGCCTTTGATGGAAGAATTCAAGGAAAAAGGTTATATAAAGTAAATAAAACAGAAAAAATCACATTAAAAATGCAGATTTTCGATTTTTTAGACATTACCTATTAAATAATTCTGTATTTTTGCAATGTGTTTTTCATAGTATTAGATTTAAGGTTATCAAGGTTGGGGCTGCAGCGGCAGCCCTTTTTTATGCTCTTTAGTAAGGTTTCATATGCCATAATCCCTCTACAAGTGGGCTTATTAGTGCATAAAATGCACTTTTTTGAAGAAAAATCAAAAAAAGTTCAGAAAATATTTGGTGGAACCAGAAAATAGTAGTACCTTTGCAACCGCTTAAGAAAACCAAGCTATAGTCAACATCCAGATTGAATGGAGAGATGGTAGAGTGGTCGATTACAACGGTCTTGAAAACCGTCGTACCGAGAGGTACCGGGGGTTCGAATCCCTCTCTCTCCGCTAAAAACAGCGTAACTATCTGATTATCAGAATGTTACGCTGTTTTTCATTTTAAGGCTGCGCCAGATTTGCGCCAGTAATAGTCTATACGTAGAATCAACGTCTTCTATCCCAAGAACCATGGGCTCTAAAAGATGTTAAAAAAATGTGTTCAAATTTTCGCACTGGTAATGTTTCAAGCCTCATAGGCTACACATCCCCAACCCTGCACAAAGGTGTACGTTGGTTCGTCGATTTCTTTGCTTTGGATCCAGCAAGCAATAACATGAGACGAAAAAGATACTATATTGGCAATAACCTCTCTATTGCCGAGAAGAAACGTAAAGCTTCTGAAATCATCCAAGTTCTTACAGTACAACTCTCCCAAGGATGGAATCCATGGGTTACAGCTGACGATGCTCGTGGCTTTGTAGCTTTTGATGATTGCATTAAAAGATACTTGGAGTATGTCGAGAGAATGGATAGAAAGAAAACAAGAGATAGTTATCGTTCAAGAACTAACATCTTGAAAGAATATCTCAAAACGATGCCAACTCCCATCAACTTCGTTTATCAGTTCGACACCTCTTTTTGCAATGGTTTCTTGGATTGGATTTACCTTGACAGAGAAAGTTCTCCACGAACACGCAACAACTACAGAGGATGGCTTTATGGCTTCGCAGAGTTCCTTATTGCAAGAAAGCATATTAAGAACAATCCTGTTGATCCAATCAAAGTCATGCCTGAACATGAGAAGTTCAGAAAAGACCTCTCACCTAAGATGTTGCAACAAATGTCATCGTATCTGGAAAAAGAGGACAAGCACTTTTACTTGGCTTGCCTGATGCAGTATTATACGTTGATTAGACCAGGAGAACTTAGTCATCTAAAAGTTGGCGACATTTCCATAAAGAACCAGACTATATTTGTCTCCAAGGAGTTCAGCAAGAATCATAAGGATGCAGAAGTCGGACTAAACAAGACTATCATCAAGTTGATGTTGGACTTGAACACTTTCGCTTCCCCAAACACCCATTATCTGTTTGGAGAAGGCTTCAAGCCCAATGCATCAAGATGTAGCGCCGACCAATTCAACAGACGTTGGAAAAAAATGCGTGAAGCCTTGCACTGGGATGAGCACTATCAATTCTACAGCTTGAAGGATTCCGGCATCAGAGACCTTGCTAACTCGCAAGGCGTGGTCATCGCACGTGACCAAGCAAGACATAGCGATATAACAACAACGAACAAATACATCCAGAAGCATGGCGTGCAAAAGGAAACTTTAAGTTTTGAAGGCAATCTATCTTATGGAAACAATGAACTAGATGTACCATAGGTTAAAAAGAACTTTTTTTCTTGTAGCGGAGTAGCAAAGGCTCCGCTACGAGATAACTTATTCTGAAAGTCAGAGACTTAGTTTTTGCTACAGGCTGTATTTCATTCTGTTTTTCGCTACATTTGTCAAAAAGCATTTTCCCACCGCCAACAAGAGACATCAGCAAGCTGAAGACACTTGTTTCCCACCCTCACAATAGACAAAGAGTTTCACGATAGAAGAACATAAACGAATACCCAACAATATAGAATGTAGCTTTTCGCCTTAATGCCGTTTGTTATCTTAGGCTATCCATAAATGGACAGGCTTAGACAACAAATGGCAAAGCCGACCATGATGGCAAATTGCTTCCTTGAATTTCAGAAGAATACGCAAAGGATGAACATCCCCATCCTTACTGACTTTCCTTCTTTCATTCAAGATGACAATTCTTTAGCCATCATTAAAGCTACACACTACATTGTCCCGCCCTTCCCTTTCCAACTTCACCTTAAAAGTCACCCACCCCAATAGCAATAGTTATTCTGCATTCAAGTCCCTGTAGCAATTTCAGAACAAAGTCTGAAAAAGCACCAGGAACAGCAGAACGTGTCAGCAGCTACACCAGATTCACTGCGTCTGACACCGAGAGACAGACACTGCCAGTCCTCATCATGTCACAACTTGGAATTTGGTGTAGTTACAGCCACTGTAACCGTTGCTATTTTCCTCCCTTTTATTTAGAATTTGAGGGAAGAAACTATATCGCTATATCATTACTGGATTTGCTACGTGACATTGATGGATATTCCAAAGAGACATCGTAAAGATGCAATATTCTATATACATTGCTTTTACCTCTGTAACCTGTACGTTCCATGATTTCCTTTACGCTATAGCCAGCATTATACATATTGATGACCATCCTATAACGTTTAAGCCGTCTATCAGAATGCTTGTTTGAATAAAGGTCAGCCTCTATATCGTCGTGGCTATTTCTATCACGTTTACTAAACATCTTACAAACAACATCAAACACATCTTTTGTCTTTGTTCCAGAGAAAAGCAAATTATCAGAATCAACTTTATCTTCAACGGAAACTATACGAATATTTTTCTTTGAGCAAAATTTCAGGAAAAATATCATATCATGAATATTCCTGAAAGCATTGTCAAAAGAATACAAGACGGCTATGTCAAAATCATTGAGTCCATCAACAAAGTCCTTCCACCTTGACCTATTACTTGAACGGAACTCTTCAACATGAATGTTAACACATCCATGTTCCATCATTAGATTGAGCATCCGTTCTGTCTGCTCAATATCTTGTGCAGAATTTACAAAACCTATATTCTTCATATTTACAATATTACTCGATAATAATAATGCAAAAATAATATTTATTTATTTAGTACACAAATATTTACACATTTATTCACATAAGTACTCAAAACATGTTATCTTAACGCCGCTTTTGGTTCTATTTTAAATATTTTGAGAACCAAATATTAATTTATTGATATTTATAATATAAAAATATCAAACTTTTTATTAATTTTGCGCCCAAATTCACAAAAACAAGAATAATGATAAAAATACATTTGGAATCAATAAAGAAGTATCGTACATACATAAAATCCCATTCGGGCATTTTATGCATGACATTCGCCTTCTTGCTTGGAACAAGCAGTACTTCATGCACCAGCAACAAATATGGCTTTAGTTCTCCAGAAGATGCCATAGGTACATACAGAGAGCAGTTGAATCTTTTAAAAAACACCAAAACTTCCAACACGAAAGATTTTGGCACACTCCTTTGCAAATGGAAAGAAACAAAGGACACTATTATCAACTATCTCAGAAAAGACTCTTTCCTCATAAAAGATGAGCATATTGCACAATCCCTTTATGGCATTCACGATTCTATTAGAAACGAAATGCTGAGACTTTCGGAAACATGGAGATATGGCTATTCAGATGTATTGGCATTAAAAGAGCAGACATCCCCCTTCAAGGAGGACAAGGAGATACAAGAGGCTGTTAAGGAGGCAGAACCTTTCTTCGAAGCTTTGAGCAATACGCCAATAAGCCAGTCTGACAAAAATTCCATACTCAAAAGATACCGTTACTTCTTAGTTATGGCAAATAAGAGAACAATCAACGACAAAAAAGATATGTTGGATTTCATCAAACAAGAAGATTTCTTCTTCCGCTCTTTCTTAGCTCACCTATCAGAAATGAGCAATGAGCCGCTATCAGACATAACAAAAGAAACGGATGCCGTTTGCAGGAAAATATTTATAGCTTCAAGAGAAGGCAAGATTGCCCCAAAAGATGCCATGATATATATGTCTATGAGAACAGGAAGAAGACTTCTGCTAAATGCTGTCGTTTGCGTGAACGACATTAATCAGATGGACATAAAGGATAAGGCGCAAGGCAATGCATACCTATGGATGATCATTCAGCCATTCATTAGCATTGACCAATTCACTCTTGCAACATTGACACCTGAAGAAAAAAACAACTTCAATTACATCATAGACCAAATTCCAAAATCAAAGAAATTTGCAAGGACATTCGACATCAAACAGCAGGCGTTAAACTACCTGCTACCCCAACAACTTTTGAAAATGTATATACTATCAATTTAAAATAGAATCATTATGATAACAAGAGAAGTCAATAAGTTCATGATACTGGCACCATTGATGCTGCCAAAGTTAATTGATTGCAAGAAATGCCAGGAGCCAGACATTACGGAAGACTCCGCCATTCTCTACTTTAACCTTGAAGAACCATTTCCGATTGGTTGCGTAATGGATATGTTAGAGGATGACATGGACTTGGTTCTTCTGTACCACGGTACAAAAAAAGAGAGCCCACGCATCCATCATTGTTGCTTCTTCGCAAGTCCTAAGTCAGGACAAAGCATGTATAAGATAAATGTGACAACAGACAGCAAAGAATTTGTCAAAGACATCAGTGTAACCATATTTGACTCGATAGATGTTTGGGAAGACGAACTCGAAACCGACCTTAACACCCATACCGGCAAATTCGATTTCATCGTCTCCCTGTCTCATCAAGAATTACTATCCATATTTTGCAAGCTCGGCTATGAATCCTAATTTATTGATAAAGATTGCAGACATCATCAACAACAATGGTTCTAAGTATCGTGCAGTCATTCCATGCTCCAAGCATGATTACATGATTCAAGAAGGCAACAAGCTACGGAAGTCCAGCTGCTATGTTCTCAGAATAATGGTATCTGGGAAGACAAAGAATCATGTCAAGAGAAGCGTATGGAACGTTTACGAGTACGACATGGACAGAATTATACTGAAAGTGTCAAGAAGGGACAAAGATTTTGCCGAAAGAATTAACTCTTGCGAGCTAACTCCCCACGACGTGGAGAACATTGTTCGGAGGGCTTCCTTCGGTTCTTTGAGATTGAAAATAGCCGATTCTTCATTCTACTTGTATATAGAAGAAAAAGAATAAAATATAATACATATTACTGATATTACTTATATTTAAAATATTACATTATAAAAAATGACAGCATTGTTTTTACTTTTAGCATTTTGCCTTGGGCTATTTGTTCTACCAATGGTAACATACAAGAAATATCGCAAATTCATGGTAGCCATGGCTTACTCTGAAAAATGCAGATTGTTTTGTATATGCTTGACTGGGATTTTGATCATAGGATTCCATTTAATCTATTATGCAGCACAGCCACATGATATGGGCATCATGATTTCAACCATATTTCTTTTTGCATCACTTGCAACAAAGCACATGCTAGAACTATTTGAATATATCAGTTCAAATAGAAAACTATATATAGCAATTGGTTTGAGTACTGTGGTATTAGCCTTTATACCATATATGTTCACTACATCAGTTACATTTGCCATAGCCTTGATTGGAATATCACTTCTTCCAACAGTAAGACAAATCCATAAAAGGCGTTTCAAGTCAAACAACCGTATAGGTTAGTTTAACCTAAACTGAAAGAATATTCAAAGATACAGACTCTTTTCAAAAGTATAAACTCAAATAAAATGAACAAAGCAAATAGAACTCTAAGCTGGCTGTCAATTAACAGCCAGTTGATTAATTGTCTAAAGACTAAGACCAACCATAAGTATTCACGTTATGATGCTTTCATCTGGCTGCTTGAAAACATACTTGTCAATGGCAAGAAAGACGGTAAGCAACCATTAACTTCCTTCTCAGCTTCATACATCAAGTTGGCTGACGAATGGAAATGGACACGTCAAACTGTGCAGAAGTTCATTGAAGAACTAATGAGCTTGTCACTCATATCAGCAAAGCGAGAAGGCAATGCATATACCTTTTCCATTACCGATGAACTGAAAAGCAAAATCATCTTGGAATAGGCATTAACCTTTCCCTCTCATTGTTGAGCCATCCGAAATGCAATACAGCAGATGCAAGATAAATTATCTTCCATCAAATCCCATTCATTAGATGGCAAAGCCATAAGTTTTCGCATATATAAGATGAGACTAAGCTCATCAGGGCGCATATATTTGGAAGGATGGCAGAGCCATGGTTTTCGCATATAAAGGATGAGACTAAGCTCATCAAGGCGCATATATTTGGAAGGATGGCAAAGCCATAGGTTTTCGCATATATAGGATGAGACTAAACTCACCGGGCGCAGCTTCTCAAAACAAGGCGAGCTTGCTCCCCAAAATTCAAACGATACAGCACTATAAACTATATACAACGATTTTCCAAATCGGTAAGCCTAATTACCGTTGACATTCATTAACGGATTAGGCTGACACTCCAGAGGAGTTCCTACGGGGAGCAAGCTCTGGCAGAAACATAAACATAAAATATTATGGCAGGAAGAAAACAGGTAATGGACATGCATTCCGAAACTAACGGAGTGAGCCAGTTTGAAAGTGACGAGCAGCAAAGAAATTGGGATGACAAGAAATGGACCCAGAAGAGCAAAGATAGTTTAGCCAATTATGACAAGACTCGTTCATCTCTTAATTTTGAGGTCACAAGAGGAGGAATAATCCAACCTATTGACACATCAAAAAGCATCGCTCAAAAAATGGCAGATAACTTGGCGGCAAGAGGTATCAAAGATCCTAATGCCAACCCAAACATCAGAAGAAAAAGAAGAACTATCGCTAAATTCATTTTTGGTGGAAACCGAGAGCGAATGCATGAACTCGCTTTCGGCAACCAGACTGTCAACCTATCAAAGGGTGCAGACAATTCAAACATTACAAGAAATAAGGACATCGAGGATTGGGCTCGTGATGTCTATAGTTTTGTCGCCAAGAAATTCGGAGAAGAGAATATTATCGGCTTCTACGTTCACCTTGATGAGAAAAATCCTCATTGCCATTGCACAGTCGTTCCTGTTGACCTGGAGAAAAACCGCATCTCTTGGAAATCTGTCTTTGGGGACGGAAGACAAGCTGAGTCCGCCAATATGACCAGACTTCACAACGAGCTTGTCAAGGAGGTTAGTGAGAAATGGGGACTTGAAAGAGGAGACAACAAGGAAGAAACAAAAGCTAAGCATAGGTCAACCGAGGAATACAGGCAAAGTCTCATCCATGATGTCTGTGAATTGGAAAATACAAGAGAGGGACTTATGAAGCAGATACATCGAGCAGAAATCAAGCTCAAAGGTCTTTCTACGATGGTAGCAAATTTACAGGCTCGAAAAGAACATGTAGAACAGGAAATAGAACAAATTGCAATTCAGTTCGAGCAAGGAAACGCAGACAATGAAGAACTTGCCAAGAAGCTGCAAACATTGAGAAAACAGCTCGAAGATATAGACAAGAAATTACAGGAGCGCAACAAGATGCTTGACGAGACCAACGAAGTCTTAGCCAAAGCAAAAGGTAGGCTGTACGAGTTGAAGAAGGAATACAACCGTGTTCAAGATTATATTGGCGACGATGCAGAAAGAGAAGCTGCCAAAATTCAGAAGGACATCCTATCCACTTACAATAAGATGGTTGCCAAGTCTATTGAGCCACTTCTTCCAACCCTTTCTGAAGAGCAGCGTAAAATCATCGAAAACTCCGGCTATACCAACCTTACAGAGAATAGCGAGAACATTATAAATTGCGCCCTGCTCCTCGCTCTGGAATATATCCACGAAGCAACAAATTACGCTGAATCATGCGGCGGTGGAGGTAGTCCAAGCTCTGGATGGGGACGTGACAAGGATGACGATGACGAAAGATGGTGGATGAGGTGCATCACCCAATCCGCTGCTATGATAAGTCCTAAAAGCAAGAAAATGAAAAGAAGTAGGTAAGATTGGTAATACGAAATTACCAATCTTATCAAATTCCTCAAACACACTCCAATAATGCTTGAAAATTCTTACCTTTATTACCCTCACAGGTATAGACAATATTTATTGTATTCTTAGAGAATCGTAAATTTTCAAAATCTACCCCATATACCTTCATGTTGTCTTTTAGCTGTTGCAAACCTTTTCTGTCATAAATAACAAAATAAATGTTTTTGGGGGAAAAGTTACCAGCTATAAGGCATTTGAAAAATTGCCCAAAATAGTCAGAATCTGTAATTGATAAAGAATGACCATAGAAAACTATCGTCTCTGCCTTCTTGAGTTCTTGCAAAAGGTTATCTTTCTCAGAACTATTTCGGCTTTTAACCATAACCTCTAACTTGTCATTTTTAGTGAGATTATTTTCATCCTGCACACCTTTATCCACCCCTAACAGAAGTTGACTGCCATGATACGCTCCTTTTAAAGCGCCATGCACAAAATGAATTTCAGGCACAGCGACACCTTCCTTCTCAAAAGGGTTAGTATAGTTAAATGTGAATATAACAGAATTACTTAATGATTTCAAAAAACTAAAGGCACAACTTTTTTTATCTGTCGCAAAACCATCGATATGCTTTACCAAATAATCCAAGAAAAAATTTGAACAAATTTGCCAAAACATATTTAATTTTTCAATACTCTCTTCTTTCACATCAACTAAACAATTTCTCAAATAACCTTCAAGATTATACCAATACTCTTCCCTTACCATATCTACAATGTATGATAGTCCATTGTATAGATCAAACTGCTGCCTTTTAGCTTCATAAAAATCCTTGAATGAAGTCTTCCATCCTAAATCCAAGTCAAAGCCATTTCCTAAAACTACTAAAGTCTTCATAATATACATTTATAATTTGCAAGAAAACACTTCCAAAGGTATATATCATCTACCTTTAAATGAGTTTTCTTGCATTTTTTCATATTGATGGAGTTATAATTAATCGCCAAGAGCCATCTTTCTCTGAACGTTGAACATACCCTTTTGTAACAAGTTGCTTGATTTGTTTATTGACTGCTGCCATATTTATACCAACCAGCTCCGACAACTTCGCTATGGTTATCTCTGGGGTAGAATACATCAAATTCAAAATCTTACTCGTTGACTCAGCCCTAAACACAACTCGTTCTCCATCAAACCACCATACTTTATCCCCACGTTCTGTCAGGAATCGAATATTGTATGACACTTCTTCCACGAATAAATTGGTGAAATAGGTCAAAAACTGTTGAATATCTCGCTTTGAAGCATGAGCACCCAAAGACGGTGTCGCCCCCACCGTAAGGTCAGTCTTATGCAAAGCTTCCAAATATTCATTTTTCTTTCTACTTCTTACTACAATCATAGGATAACCATGCCTACAAAGAATATAGTTAGCCATCATTCTCGCAATACGCCCATTTCCATCTTCAAAAGGATGGATTCGGATATATCGATAATGGAATATCGCTGCCAATTCTACTGGAGTGAACTTCTGGGATTGTTCAGCTTGATTATACCAGTTTACAAGATCTGTCATCAGAGCTGGAGTTTCCTCAGGAGAAGCATATTCGAATCTATCACCATAACGAGTAATCACACTATTTGGACGTGTTTTGTATCGTCCTGCATGAATAACATAACTTGTAGTTTCACCACCAGGCAAATTACGATACACAGTATAGTCCTCTCGCAATAGTGTTTGATGTAACTGACGGATGAAGTTCTGAGTTAGAGGAATATCTTTCAGCATTGCTTCCTCTCTCATCATCTTAAGTCCTACATTACTGGCTGTCATCTCCTGCACATCCTTCACTTCTGCCTCACCTACAATTTTGCCAAACAATAACAATATCTCTGTTTGCCCATAGGTCAAGGTATTACCCTCTATATGGTTGCTATTGTAGTTAAAATCAATGGTAAACCTACGGCTCAATAGTTCACGGTCTCTATCTGACAAAGGCTGTAAAGCTTGCCATCTACTCATTATATCTTGTACTTTTCCCATATTTCCTTCACTTTTCTGTTTTGTTAATAGATACATTGAAAGCCTTACAACGGCGATTTCTCTGATTGCAGCGGCTCAATGAGAAACGACCAAATTTCTCATAGATGTCCAATCCTCGACCAAGAGCTATTGTCCATCCTGTGT
>ERZ808246.1073-NODE-1073-length-20706-cov-4.531161_pt1 | contig 20706 bp, 11 predicted proteins | sample MGYA00521083_ERZ808246 | MGnify/ENA primary metagenome ERZ808246 (study PRJEB31516, sample SAMN03275577) | gut metagenome | biome: mammalia-associated habitat; material: feces | host: Papio cynocephalus | place: Kenya | collected 2012-07-07 ... | reverse complement strand
GCGCGTCGGATAGGTCGCGTCGTCCGCCATGGCGGGGAAAGACGCGAAGCTCGCCAGCATGCAGAGGGTCAGCACGCAGGCGATGAATTTTTTTATGTTCATGCCTTTTTCCTCCTCTTCGGTGGTTTACTCCTTAAGAATAGCACAACTCTCCGAAAAAATCAACAAAACTTATCGTATGTCCGGCGTCGGTTTTGTGTGGAACAACAAAAGCACTTTTCCACACTTTCAACAAAACTTTCAACATTCTTTTGTTCAAGGTGCAGATTTTTTTGTTTTTTCCGTGCAAAAAAAAATGGCGGCTTTCGTGGAAAATGTCATGCGCGCCGACGGACGCCGGCGCGCAGAAGGCGAAAAATGCACAAATAATCGCGTATTTCGCAAAATTTTAATACTGACCTTTTTTTGCCCGCAAAATCCTCCCCGTGAAACCCGGAAAATCTCTTTTTGCTGTCCGAAATGGGGGAGTTTTTTCACAGGCGGCACAAAAAATCGTCTTTGATATTTTCCGTAATTTTGCACCGACTCATGGCGCCCTTGCGGTAAGGGCGGCTGGCGCGAAGCGGGTGAGGGATTGCCTTGAAAGCGCTGAAAAACCTCGGCTTTCTGCTGATTTGAAGTTCCGCGGGCTCCTTCCGTCACGCTTGCGCGTGCCACCTTCCTCCCGGAGGAAGGCAGCGGTTGACGAACTGCGCTGCCGCAGATTTTCTTCCTGCTGAGTCCACCCAAAAATTCACTCACAGCCGCAGCGACACAAAACCTGCTTCCTTCCAAACCCTCAACACCCCTCAGTCGCCTACGGCGACAGCTCCCCTCTTTGAAAGAGGGCAGCCTACTGTTGACCAACTGTTCTGCCACAGAAAAGAAGAATGTGCGGACTTTCGCTGATTTTGCAGAAATCACCTTCGGCACAAAACGCCCCCGCGGCGTGCCGCGGGGCGGGGGTGTTTTACGGTTCGGTTTTCTGGCAGAGCACCGAGGCGCAGAACATTCCGTCCTTGGTCTCGAAACGGCACACGCCGTGATACCGTTCGGCAATGCTTCGGACCGATCGGGTGCCGAGTCCCATGCCTTTGTGCTTGGCGGAGAGAAGCGTGCCGTCGGACGCGTAGCGAAGCGTGCCGTGAAAAGAATTGTCCACCGTGACGCACAGCGAGCGGTCGTCGCCGCGGGCGCGGACAACGATCTTCCGCTCCCCTTCTTCCTGCGCGCGGCAGGCGTCCAGCGCGTTTTCCAGAAGATTGCCGAGCAGCACCGACAGATCGGGGTCGGAAACCGCGGCACGATCCGGAATCTCGGCTTTGACGTCATAGTCCACCCCGCTGTCTTTTGCCTGCTGGGCAAAATAGAGCAGGACGGCGTTGGCGGCGGTGTTTTCGCAGAACCGCACCAGCGAATCGTCGGGAAGCGCGGCGCTGTATCGGTTCAGATATTCCCGAAGTGCGGAGAGATTGCCGTGATTGAGATATTCCTGCATCAACGTGATATGGTGGCGCACGTCGTGTTTGGCACGGCGGGCGTCGATAATTTTTTCCCGAAGATTTTCGTACTGCATCGCCTGTACGGCGAGCCGATGGTTTTCTTCCTTCAGCTCCAGGGTGCGGTTCTGCTCAAGAACCAGGCGGGTGACCACATAATAAATCAAAATCGCGCCGATATTGACCGCGAAAAGAAACAGCGTGTTCTTCGGGCGCAGAGCGATTTGAAGGCTCGTGCGGGAAATGTTGCCGTAAAACGCGTAGTACCACATCAGATAAAAGGTCGCGGGAATCAGCCAGAGATACCGCCACTCAAAGCCCGACGGTTCTTTTTCCACCGCCGGTGTATATACTGTCTTGATGTAAAAAAACAGCGGCACAAAAATCACCAGTTCCACGGCAAGCAGCATAAGCGAAAATGACCAGCGATAGCTTTGCACCGCCAGCGTCGGGAAAAGCAGACCCTCCGCCGTTTTCGCCGTAATGACCGCGAGATTGGCGAGGTTGGAAATCATCAGCAGGGTGAAAAACGTCTTTCCGAAATGCTTTTTCACGGCGAGGAAATAAAACGCCGCGTACAGAAACGTGCTGACCGCGCTGATCAGCCCCGCCCGACCGTCGGAATCAAACGCCGCCCAGAATCCGAGGAAAAGCTGAAGCATGGTGAGGATTCCGATCAGCACCGCCGTCATGCGGCGGGAAAAGCGCAGACAGTGGCGAAACGGGTAGAGCGCCAGCGCGAGAAAAGGAAGAAAATTCAGCAGAGAATATGCCGAAACCTCTGCCAATCGGTAAATCGGCGGCATTATTTTTTGCCCCCTTCCCTCACCCGCTCAAAGCGGAAGTTGAAATAGGCATCGGTCACCTGTTTTGCCTTGCGGCGGCTGATCGGCACCCGACTGCCGTCGCTCATCACAAAGGTGCTTTCCGACTGCGAGACGACCTCGTAAAAATTGACGATAAAGCCCTTGGACGGGCTGAAAAAATAAGGGTACGCACACAAAAGCGATTCGATTTCCGAAAAATTCGCCCGTACCGGCGTGTCCTCTCCGCCTTTTGCGTGGAGAATCACGCGATGAGCCGAACAGTCCGCATACACGATCTCCCGAAGCCGCACGTCGGTGCCGTCCGGGAGCTTCACGGTCCGCAGCTGCTCCATCTGCGCGAGATCAAGCCGGTCGAGCATCGCCCGAACCCGCTCCGTACCGAAGGGCTTGTGCAGGTAATAGCAGGCGTTGACCTCATAGCTTTCGCTGGCAAACTCGTTGCTGGTGGTACTGAACACGAGCTTCACCATCGGGTCGGTTTTCCGGATTTCGCGGGCAACGTCCATTCCGTTGAGCCGATCCATGAAAATGTCCAGAATCACAAGGTCGAAAAGCCCCTTCTGCCAGACGGACAAAAACGCTTCCCCGCTTGAAAACGGCTCGACGGCACAGGAATCTCCGAGCAGTCCGTTCAGACAGGCGTGCAGGTGATCGCGCGCGATCGGATCGTCATCCACAACGGCAATTTTCAACGCCTCCGCCCCCTTTCGTTCCCCTGTATTTTACCACAGATCCGCGAAAAAGACAAGGGAAAAACCGCTTGTGCCGTTTTTTGACCGCTTGTGCCAAAGCGATTGTGTTTTCGGGCGGATTCCTGTATACTGTAACTGTAAAATTATGCGTTCGGGGAGGTGCCGCGTGAAAGTTGTTTTTTACGGGACGGAGGCGGAGCAGCGGGAATTGGAAAAAATCTTTTCCGGACTGCCCGATTACTGTTACCGCAACATCGGGATCGTCGGTTTTTCGGACTACGACCGACTGATCGCGGGACTGGACGAAAGCCCGCCCGCATTGATCATCGTCGCCATGAACGGTGCCGACGGTATGGAAGGCGTGATTGCCGCAAAGCACGTGCAAAAGAACACGCCGATCGTCTGGTTTTCGGACGATAAAGGCTTCGGAACGCAGTCGTACCGGCTCGGCTGTGCGTATTTCCACGAAAAGCCCCTTTCGCCGGAAATCATCTCGCAAGCAATGGCAAAATGTGTGTAAAGGAGAAGTGCAATGAACACAATAACCTGGGAAAAGAGAGTTGTCTCGATGCTGCTGGCAGTTCTCATGGTCTTTTCGGTTCTGCCCGTGCAGGTCTTTGCCGCGACGGACAGCCCGATCGACACCTCCTACTCAAGGGCAATGGAGGATATGGAGGAGGAGTACGGCTATCACGAGTACGATCTCGGTGCGACGTATGAGAAAGACGCCACCACCTTCCGCCTCTGGGCGCCTTCCGCCTACGATGTGAAGGTGACGGTGTATCAAGCCGCCTCAAGTGCAGCCGGAAACGATTTCAAGCTGGGGACCTTCTCGCTTGAAAAGCGGTTGATAGGCGGCGTGTGGGACGGTACATGGACGATTACGCTCGTCGGCGACTGGAAAGATCTTTATTATACGTACACGGTCACGACGGCAAAATCCACGCAGGAAATTCCCGATCCGTACAGCTATGAGCTGGGTCCCGACGGCACGCGCACGCGCATCGCGGACATTTCCACGATGACGCCCGACGGCTGGGCTTCGGACAGCCGCGTCCGTTTTGACGCGGACAATGCCGTGGTTTATCGGCTCAATATCACCGATTTCACCGCCGACATTTTCACCGCCGATGCGGGAAAATTCCCGTCGCTTACCGAAAGCGGTGCGACGATAAACGGAAGTCCCTCCTTCCCTTCGGCGGGCATTGATTACCTCAAACAACTCGGCGTGACCGCCGTGGAGCTGGACGGCTTTTGCAGTCCGTATTCGGTGCTGACGCCGAATACCCAGGCGGCAGCCGTCAGCAGCGATGTGATCACCGAGGCGCGGGCATTGGTGCAGGCGCTGCACCAAGCGGGAATCTCCGTCATTCTTCGCCTGCCCTCCGCTTTCAACGAGCTGGACAACGGCGCGCTTGAAGGTGCGGTACCGAATTACTATTGCCGTCTGAGCGTCAAGGGCGAACGCTATGACGGTTCGGGCTACGGTTACGAGTTCGGCACCGAACGCCTGATGTACAGACATTATATGATTACCGCACTGCGCAATTGGGTGGAAAACTTCCACATCGACGGTTTTTCCTTTGAGCAGAGCGCACTGATGGACGTGGAAGCGTTTCAGACGTTCATCGACAGCGTGGACAGCGACGTCGCCTTTTTCGCGGACGGCACGTGCGTTGCCGAAAACCGCCATCCGACGCTGACCTGCGAAGGAAACAGATTCAAGCGCGCCACCAAGAAAAACACCCCGTCGTCGGTGATTTTTGCGCCGGTTTCGGAAACGTCGCTTTACAGTGAAATCGCCGCCGACCTCGGCGTGTCTGCCGACGTCAGAAACGAAACCGCCGTGAAGCGCACCAAGCTCGCGGCAGGACTTCTCGCCGCCTCGAAGGGCGTTTTCTTCATCAACGCGGGCGACGAAATGGGCAACGCGGAGACAAAAATCAAGTGGGAAAACCTCAACACCTACTATGACCTCGTGTCGTACTACCGCGGACTGATCGCACTGCGCAAGGCGTTCCCCGCCTTCGCTCAGAGCGGGCTTTCCTTCACGCGGGACAATGTGCTTTCCGCTTCCGGGGCGGACAGCGCCGTGATGGGCGGCACAAGTGCCGCCGAATGGAACACGGTTGCCGTCCTTTACAACACCGATGAAACCCGTGCAGACTTCACCGTCGCGGGCGCGAACGCATGGAACGTCGTTGTTTCCGACGGTTTCGCGGGTGTGGACAGCTTTGATACCGTCACGGGCAGCAAGGTTTCGCTCGCGGGTAATTCTCTGCGGGTGCTGGTCGATTCGGGAAGCTTCTCCTCGCTGGGAATCGACTCGGGCATGAAAAAAATGAAAATTCAGTTTGTTGATTTCGAGACCGCTCAGCCGATCGCGTCGGACGTCATCCTCCTCGGCATCGCGGGAACGAATTATCAGATTTCTCCCCTTCCGCGCAACGGCTATATGCCGAAGGACAACGGCTCCATCGTCGGTCAGTTCGGCGACGCGCCGGGTTCCACCTTTTATTATGTGAAGGCGTTTGACGGTCTGGAGGAAGGAGAAACCTACTATGCGCCGGTTTCCTTCTCGATCAAAAATGTCGAAAACATCGACTCCGTCATGGCAAACGGCACGGTGCTGACCCCCAACGCCGGCGGAAAATACCTTCTCAGAAACGCGGGCGCGCAAACCGTGACCGTGACCGACAAGAACGGAAACTCCGCAACCGTGAATGTCACGGTCGTTGTCTGCGAACACGAAGGCGGCTTTGACAAAAACGGCATCTGCAATGACTGCCATCAGCGGTTTGAAGCAAAGGTCGAAGCGAACGGAGCGGTTGAGTACTTCCGCACTTTGGCGGATGCCGCGGCAGCCGTGGTAGGCAGCAACGGCATGCTCACGCTGCTTTGCGACATCACGTTGAATGACACGCTGTACATTTACAACTGTGCCGCCAACCTCAATCTCAACGGCAAAACCGTCAGCGGCACGGGCACGGTAATCATCGGCACTTCGCAGGACAACGTGACGGCAGATACCGATTTGAAGCTTCGTTCATACGGCACCGTGAATGTTCCGATTACGGTGGCTTACGGCTCCGTCACCGTCACCGATGCTGTGACCTTTTCCAAGGACGTCACCGTCCGCGGGAACCTCGCCGTTGACGGCACAGCAATGTTTGACGGCGCGGTGATTCTGCAATCGAGCGGCTTTCTCGCGCTTAAAGACGGTACATACAAGTGCATCCGCTCCGATTCGGAAATTTCCCTCGGCTCCATGCTGGCGCCCGGGTATCTCTTTGCCACCGAAAGCGGCACCTATCTCGACAGCGACATCACCGTGACGGAGACGGCAGAAACCCTGACCGTCCTCGAATGCCTGCATCCGAACGACAGAATCGGCGATGACGGCAAATGCAGTCTCTGCTCCACACAGATGGCTGTCAAGGCGGACGACCGATTCTTTTCTTCCTACGAGTCTGCGGTGAAATACGCCAACACGCGCAGCAGCTGCACGATAACGCTGCTGGACGACGTGTTCGCTTCGGCTGATTTCGATGGAGACGCGTGCATCACCGGCAACGTCACGCTGGACCTCAACGGAAAATCCATCAACTGCATCATCGTCGGTCTGATGACCTTTGATGAAGAGTACAACCCGATCAGCCTTGTGCCGGGAACACTGACCGTGAAGGGAACCGACGGTTCCAAGGTGCAAGAGATCGACGCGGTGGGCGGCAGTACGCTGACCGTTTCCGGCGGCGACATAGGCACCGTTTATCTCTTCGAAGGCGATACCTCAGCCACGGTCACCGGAGGCACAATAGATATTTTGGAAGCCGATGACGAAGCCGCTTCCGTGACGGTTTCGGGCGGATTTGTGGAAAGTTTTTCCACAAGCGGCAAAGCCTCGATCACCGGCGGCACCGTCGGCACTGTCAACACAAGCGGCACACTCTCGGTCTCCGGAGGCACGGGTCACGGCGGAGAAAATAACTTTTCCGGCTGGTGTATCAGCGACGGCAGTGTGACCGTGACGGACGGCGAGTTCGGAAAAGTCCGATTCCTGTTCACGAACAACGGCAAGCTCACCCTGAACGGCGGCACCTTTGTGGGCATCTCCACCGACAAGACGGGATCCAGCGAATACCGTTCGGTTTTCCTGAGCGAACTGCTGGGCAAGGATCGCGCGTTCTATGACGCGGACGACAAGATCGTGAACGTTTCCGACAAAAAGACGCTGGAAAACGTGAGCGTCAAAGCGCATGAGCATACGTTCCGCCGCAGCAAATGCTCGATTTGCGGCTATACCTGCGACCATTCGGGCGACGATCACTCCAAGCCCGCAAGCTACTTCCGGGTCGCGACCTGCTCGGTCTGCTCGTCGCAGTACGGCTCGGTGCTGTCCGATACGACCCCGCCGACCCTGACTGTCAGCGGCAGCGTCGGACAAAAGGCGCTGACCGACCCCGTCACCTTCGACAAGACCTTCTCCAAGGGCTTTTCCGTGACGGCGGAGGCGTCGGACGACAGCTACACCCAGGAAGGCTTTGACTGGGATCGTCACTATACCGATATTTATTATTATGTCAGCAGCAAAGCACTGACGGTACAGGAAGTGGAGGCACTTCCCTTCTCCGGCATCACCGCCACCCGCTGGCTCAGTATCGGCGGCGACCGTTATACGCTCGACAACCTGTCGGACGGACAGCATGTGATTTATTTCTGCGCCAAAGACCATTCCGGAAATAAAACTTATGCCGTTTCCGAAGGCTTTGTCCTCGATCAGAATTTCCCGGAGGTAATCATCGACGCTCCCATTGTCCGGAACTTGAGCGGAGAAGAAGAAATTACTCTCTGCGGTGCAAAAGAGGTTGTTTTTGAGGTTTTGGACGACAATCTCTCGCAGGTGACCGTGACCGACCCGTCGGCACTGACGGTCAACGAAAGCGGCATCTACACCCTGAAAAACAACGGCACCACCCAGGTGCTGACCGCGACGGACGCCACAGGAAACACCACCCGCATCACCTTCCGTTTCTATGAAAAGCACGACTTTGACCCGACGACCGATCAATGCACCCACTGCGGCGAAAAAGCGCTCGCAAAGATCACGAGCGACGCGCCGACTTTGTGGTACACCGATGCCGCTTCGCTGGCTCGGGACGTGAGCAACACTACATACGCGGGCGCAACGCTGACTTTGGTGCAGGACGTTTCTTCCTCCACCTTTGTCTTCAGCGGAGCGCTGACCGTTGATCTGAACGGAAAGAAGCTCACCGCGGACGTGATTTCCATTGAGGGCGGCGCGGACGTGACCATCCTGTCCTCCGACGGCGAAGGAACGCTTGCGGCAAACGTCACGCTCAACAACGACGGCGATTTTCTCACCATGGGCGAAGGACTCGGCAACGTGACCGGTGTCACCGTATATGCGGGACACCTCACGGTGAAATCCGGAAGATACGGCGCACTGATAAACATAAAAGACTCCGACGAAGACACGCGAATCCATCTCTGCGGCGGAAGCTATGCCATCCTTTCCGCTTGCGGCAGTGCCCGTGCGCTTCTCGGTAAAGGCTTCCGTTTTGACGGAATTTCCTACGCGGATGCCGCCGATTCGACAATGCACAACGTCACCGTCGTTTCCTGCGACCACGCGGACATGGGCGAAAGCCATGTCTGCAACGGCTGCGGCTATACCGCAGTTGCCGGTGTGACAACAGCCGATACGACCAGAGTGTTTGACACCATCGACGAAGCGATTCTTTACGCCGAAGAAAACGACGGATGCACCATCCGCCTGTACAGAGACGCCATGATCGGCAGCAGCAGTGCGCTGCTTGACGGGGACTACGCCTGTCTGACCAAAGGCAATTATACCATCAATCTTGCGGGGAAAACGCTGTTCCTGGACGGTGAGACTTCCTTCTTCGGCGGTATTCGCGTGGAGGGAAATTGCCGGCTGACCATTGCCGATCCTGCCGGCGGCGGCAAAATCAAGAGCCGACTCGGCACGGAAGTGCTGACGGTTGCTTCGGGCGGAACGCTGATCATCACAGACGGCGATTTCACCGAGCTGTGTATGCTTGAAGTGAGCGATCAGGGCAAGCTCACACTTTCCGGCGGAAGGTTCAGCCGTATTCGCAGCATCAAGTACTATTTCGGCGATGCACAGGCGCTGATGAGTTTCCTTGATGACGGATATGCCTTTATGATGGGCAGCCGTTATGCAAACGACGGGGATGTCAAAATCAATCAAAACCCGAACTGCCAGTGGATTGCCGATGTCACCGTCGTGCCGGTTCCGCTGACCGTCGGAGTCGAGCCGACCGACATCACCTTCTACAAAACCACGCCCGACGGCGAGCGACCGACCCTTCAGGCAATGATATTCTACGCCGGACCTATAGGCGGCGGTGAACTCACCTTTACGCTTGAAAAAGCCGACGGTACCGCCGTGGAAACGAAGAACGTCACCCCCTCCAGCAGACAGAACGTGGCATTCTCCGTAAGCGACGCGGGCGAATATCGGATCAAAATCGAATTCAACGGATATGTGTGCTATACAAAGACCGTGACCGTCACGGTGTCCGAATGCACGCATCCGGGCATCACCGGAGAAAACAAATGCACGCAGTGCCACTGCGACATCGCGGCAACCGTCACAAACGGGACGGTCACGACCGGGTACGCCGACATTGCGGACGCTTTGGCGGCGGCACAGACCCAAAACGGCTGCACGCTGAAGCTCCTTGCCGACGTTGACAAGACGCTGCTTGTCAGAAGCGGCAACTTCACCATAGACGCGGCGGGACGCACGTTCGGCGGCAATTTCAACGTGCAAAAGGGCGTTGTCCTGACCGTGGAAGCCGCGGGCACTGTTTTCAGCGGCAAGATCGTGTGTGCCAAGGGCGCACAGCTCACCGTCAACGGCGGCACCGTCAAGGGCGCGGTCAACGCCGTCGGCACGGCAAACTTCACCGACACGACCTTTGAAAACACCGTCTCGGGACACAGCGAAATGACCCTTACGAAATGTGTTCTCAAGGGAAATCTTTCGGCTTCCGGCATTGTAAGAGCCGAAACCTGCACCCTTTCTGCCGATGCCACCGCACTGAAAGACGGCGAACTGCACCTGTCCGGCGGAAGCTATTGCAGCATCACGGCAAATACAGACAGCAAGCTGTTCATTTACAGCGGCTCGTTTACCGGCACCGTCAAAGCCGTGGCGGGCAGCAATGTCACGGTATACAACGGCGGTATCTATGACCTGCTCGCGGAATCGGGCAGCAAACTGACGATTGAAAACGGTCTTTTTACGACCGTGCTCATTCAAGCAAACACAGACGCCACCCTGACGGGCGGTTATTTCAATAATATTACCGTGGTCGGAAAACAGCTGATGGACTGCCTCGGCGAAGGCTGCGCCTTTGCGGAGGATTCCACGGGAACCGTCATTGACGGCCGTGTGGGCATCGCGGGAGGCGTTCATATCATCACCGATCACACGCACGAGTGTGTATGGAAGACCTCTACGCACGAAAAACTCTGCGGCTGCGGCTTTGTGGAAGAAACCGACCTTGATGCGCCGACCTTCAGCGGCATCGCAGACGGCGACATTTACGGCGACACGACGTTCACCGTGAGCGACGACAACGACTTCACCGTCACCCTTGACGGCAAGCCGTTTGAGCCGACACTCGGAAAATACCGACTGATTGCCGACAACCAACCGCACACCCTGGTCGCCACGGACATCGCGGGCAACGTCCGCACCCTGACCGTCACGGCATGGAAGCTCTACCGCGTCACCCTGCCGAGCGGCACGGGCTACACCGTGATCGGCGAGGCAACGGCGGGACACGGCACCGATTATACCTTTGAAGTGAAGATTTCGGAAGGATATTCCAAGACCGAAAATTACAAGGTGCTGGTCAACGGCATCCTCAAAACCTCCGACAACGGCTGCTATACTGTCCGCGCGGACGGCGACCTCACCGTTGAGGTGCTGGGTGTGGCGGACATCACCGCTCCCGACGCGGAGATCGAAATCAACGAAAACCGCTTCAACTCCTTTATGAACAGCGTCACCTTCGGTCTGTTCTTCAAGAAAACGCTGAACGTCACCGTGACCGCCTCCGACAAAGGAAGCGGCTTGCAGACGGCGGAATACCTGCTGTCCGAAACTGCGTTTGCGGATGCGGATTCCGTGATCGGCAGCTGGACGACTCTCACCGTGAAGGACGGCAAGGCGAGCTTCACGATCGAACCCGACAAAAAAGCGTTTGTCTATGTCCGTGTGACCGACCGAAGCGGCAATATGCGGATTATCAACAGTGACGGTGTGGTGGTTTACACCGACAGCGGAAAAATCACGGAATCCGTGACCGTCACGCTCGGAAACAGCGCCGAATTTGAAGTGGCAGCAGGTTACAACACCGTGCGCGGACTGTTCATCGGCACCACGCCCGTGCTGCCCGCACAGTACACCGTTTCCGGACAGAAAATTCAGCTGAGCGCCGCGCTGATCGACAGCCTCGGCGCAGGAGACTTCACCGTTCGGGTACTCTTCAATCCTCTGGGCGAGGAATACGTCGAGCGCACCGGCAACGAAGCCCCGGCGGAGGTCACCGTCAAACTGGTGATTGAAAAGAAAACCGCCGCCATCGACGCCGAAGGCGTGACCGTTTCCTATAACGGCAGCCCGCTCGGCAGCCTCACCTATACCACGGATTCCGACGGAGCGGTAACGGCGGAATACAAGCCGACCGGCGCGGACGACAGCGCGTATACGACCGAAGCGCCGAAAAACGCCGGAAGCTACACCGTCCGCTTCACGACCGCCGAAACGGCGATCTACTACGCCGCCTCCACCACGGTAACGTGCGAGATTCTGCCCAAGGAAGTGCACATTGTCGGCACGAAGGTGCAAAGCACCAGAACCTACGACGGAACGACCGACGCAGTTATCACGAACGTCGGCACGCTGTCCGAGAACTTCGACGGCAAGAACCTCACGATCGTGGAAGGCACGGCAGCCTATGCCGATAAGAACGTCGGAACGGGCAAGACCGTCTCCTTCTCGGGCTTTGCATTGGAAGGCAGCGCGGCAGGAAACTACACGCTGGTTGCCCAGCCGGCCGAGGTCAAGGCGGACATCACGCCGAGAGAAATTACCATCAACGGCGTCACCGTGGAAGCTACGAGGGCTTACGACGGCACTGCCGACGCAGTTATCACGAACATCGGCACGCTGTCCGAGAACTTCGACGGCGAAAACCTCACCATCGTGAAAGGCACGGCGTTCTACAACAGCAAGCACATCGGCATCAATAAGACCGTGTCCTTTGCGGACTTTGCCCTGGAAGGCAGTGCGGCAGGAAACTATGCGCTGACCAATCAGCCGACCGCGGTCAAAGCCGACATCACGCCGAGAGGAATCACGATCAACGGCGTCACCGTGGAAGCAGCAAAGACCTACGACGGTACTTCCGATGCGGTCATCACGAACATCGGCACGCCGTCCGAAAACTTCGACGGCGAGAACCTCACGATTGGGAAAGGTACGGCGACCTACGCCGACAAGAACGTCGGCATCGACAAGACCGTCTACCTCTCAGGCTTTGCACTCACGGGCAGCGCAGCAGGAAACTATATGCTGATCGACCAGCCGACCGCGGTTAAAGCGGACATCACACCGAGAGAGATTACTATCAACGGCACCGCCGCGGAAGCCACGAAGATCTACGACGGCACGACCGACGCGGTCATCACGAACATCGGCACGCTGTCCGAAAACTTCGACGGCGAAAATCTCACAATCGTGGAAGGCACGGCAGCCTACGCCGACAAGAACGTCGGCACGGGTAAGACCGTCTCCTTCACAGGCTTTGCACTGGAAGGCAGCGCGGCAGGAAACTATACGCTGATCGCTCAACCCGCCGCTGTCAAGGCGGACATCACGCCGAAGGAACTGACCGTCGGCAATCTGAAGATCAAGACCAAATCCTTCGACGGCACCAACCGCGCCGAGTTTGACGGCACACCGACACTGGAGGGCGTTCTGGACGGCGACACGGTAAGCCTCATCCCCGGCACGCCGACCTTCGACCGCGTGGAGATCGGCAGCAATCTCCCGATTTCCTTCACCGAATTCGTGCTGTTCGGCGACCCCGTAACCGTCGGCAACTACACCCTCCGTCAGCCGAGCGGCATCACGGCAAGCATCACCGAATACGTTCCCGACGGAAGCGAATACACCGCCGACTCCGCCGACTGGATCTGCACGGACTTTACGGTTACCGCGAACGGCGACTGGCTCGTCGGACTCACCGCCGATCCCAACGGCGAATGGCTGCGTCAGCTGACCCGTTCGGAAGAAACCTCCAACGGCAAACTGACCTTCTATCTGAAGAATTCCGCAAACGGCGCAATCTCCACGGCAGTCACCGTGAAGTATAAGATCGACAAAACCGCTCCGACCGCGGAAGTCACGCTCAATGAGCGCTCGCAGTTCCAGACCGTGCTCAACCGCATTTCCTTCGGTCTGTTCTACAACGAAGAAGTCCGCGTCAAGCTGACGGCAAAAGACGAAGCCTCCGGCATACGCTCGATCGGCTATTACAAGTCCGACCGCGTGCTGACCGAAGCGGACGTCCGCGCCATCACCGACTGGACCGAAAAAGACAGCCTGAACATTGCGGCAAAGGACAAAGACCGTTTCATCGTCTATGTCCGCGTGGAGGACAACGCCGGAAACGTCACCTACATCGGCTCGGACGGCGCGATCTTCGATACCGCGGCACCCGAAATTTCCGGTGTGGAAAACAAAAACACCTATTATGTGACCCGCCGCGTGCAGGTGACCGATGACAATCTCCAAACCGTCACCGTCAACGACACCGAAGTCGGCAGCAGTTTCTTGCTGGCAGGCGACCTTGACATCACCTACACCGTCAAGGCGACCGACAAAGCCGGCAATGAGACCGAATACGCGGTCATCATGAAGCCGATTGCTTCTCTCTCGCAAGCCATCGCGGCAATCACCGAAGAAAACGTCAAAGCCGACGACGCACAAGCGATTCTCGACACCGAAGCAAAGCTTCTCGCCGTGAAAGACGCGTTTGACAAAAACGAATCCACGACCGAGGAATGGCAGCGTCTGCTGGCAGCGTTGGAAAACTGCAAAAACCTGTCCGCACGCATTGAGCGCACGGCAAAAGAGATGGCAAGACTGACCGAGGCGGTCGGCACATACCGCACCGAAACCGTCAAGAGTACCGACAAAGCGGCGCTCGAAACGCTCAAAGCCGACATTGACGCCCTGCTCGACGGCGACAACCTCACGGCGGCACAGCGTCAGACAGCCGAAAACCTGAAGGCAGCCGTACAGGCGCTGCTCGATCGGATTTCCGCCGCTCAAGATGCCGCACAAAAAGCGGAGATCATCGCAGTTAAGGATATCACCGCGGACAACGTCCGCCGCGAGGACAAAGACGCGCTCCTGCTTGCCAAAGACGCGCTGGAAAAGGCGTTGGAGGACTTCGACGGCAACTACACCGACGACGAGCGTCAGACGCTTGAAACCCGTCTTGACAACGTGAAGAAAGCCCTTGCCGCGATCGAAAACGTGGAAATCGTCTTGGCGGAAATTGACAAACTGCCCGATGTGCGCAGCGTGAGACTCTCCGACAAGGACACCGTGCTCCGCGTGAAGAAGGACATCGATTCGCTGACCGACCACGAAAAAGAGATGCTCGGCAAAGACGCAATCAAGAAGGTCAACGCGCTGATCGAACAGCTCGAAAAGCTGTACCTGACGTTCGACGATCCGAGAATCATCGAAGGCGAAAATCAGGAATGGGTCATCGATTCGGACAAAAACGCGCGCTTTGTCAGCAATGCGGATTTTGACGAGTTCATGGAAGTCCTTGTGGACGACCGCACGCTTGATCCCAAGCACTACATCGTCAGCGAAGGCAGTACGGTCGTAGAGCTGAAGGTGTCGTACCTCAAAACGCTCGCCCTCGGCGAGCATACGCTCAGCATTATTTCCCGCAGCGGACGCGCCGACACCGTGTTCACGATCGTGAAGGAACCCGGCAAAAAGCCTCCGCAAACCGGAGACAGCAGCAATCCCGCCCTCTGGCTCGCGCTGATGATTATCAGCGGCGGCGCATTGGCAGGCGCGGCGATCTCCAAAAAGCGCAGACGTTCGGCGAAGTAACCGAACCGCACACGGTACGATTCCGCCCTCCGGCTTGCGCTGACCGTCATCCGCGGCGGCGCATTGGCAGGCGCGGCGATCTCCGAAAAGCGCAGACGTTCGGCGAAGTAACCGACCCGCACACGGTTCGATTCCGCCCTCCGGCTTGCGCTGACCGTCATCCGCGGCGGCGCACCGGCAGGCGCGGCAATCTCCGAAAAGCGCCGGCGTTCGGGAAAGAAACCGAATACGGCAAAAATAAAACACAGGGGGCGGCGGTCCGATGGACCGCCGCCCCCTGTGTTTGTCGGTTTTGAAGTCTTGAATTTTCCCTTTGCTTTCTCTGTGGCACAAAGGGAAAAATACGCACCAACAAAGGCTCCCTTGTGCAAAGGGAGCTGGTGCGGAGCGCCTGAGGGATTGCCGCTGAAACGCCGAAAAACCTCGGCTTTCTGCTGACTTTCAGTCCCGCAGGCTCCTTCCGTCACGCTCACGCGTGCCACCTTCCTCCCGGAGGAAGGCAACCGTTGACGCGCTGCGCTGCCGCAGAAGAAAAGCGTGCGGATTTTGGGTTTTGAGCCTTGGATTTTTCCATTTCATAGCGGGTTTTCCTCAAACCGCAACACCCCTCAGTCGCCTACGGCGACAGCTCCCCTCTTGAAAAGAGGGCAGCCTACTGTTGACCGACTGCGGTGCGAAAAAGTAACAACGGCGAAAATTTTCCCGCGGCGTTACGCGGCGCTGCAAGAGAATCACTGCAAGAGAATCATTTGTTACAAAAGAATCATTTCCGTGACGTCCTCGGTGCGGCAGAGCGTATACAGATACTTTTTGCGGCACTTGTGGCTGTCGAGCAGGAGAACATTCACCGGACTGTTCGCCATCACAATCCTACGCACGGCGCTCTGCTGTTCGTCGCTGTCGGTAATCAACCCGTCGTCGCTCAATCCCTCCGAGGAGAAAAACTCCGCGTCCACATTGAGCGGACGCAGAAATTCTTCGGCAATGCTGCCCACCGTGCACATATCGCGCTTGAAATAGTCACCGCCGACCAGCGTGCACGGGAGATTGCGTTCGGCAGCGGCAAGCAGGCTCATCACCGAATTGGTAATCACATGAATCTGTTTGTATTCCGCAAGCAGAGGAATCAGATAGAGGCAGGTGGAGGAGCTGTCGATAAAAACATTCATGTGATCGTGCAAATACGGCTTGGTTTTTTCCGCCAATGCCGCTTTTTGCTTTGCGTGAAGGTATTTTCTCAGCTTCACCGGGGCAAGCTCGCCTTCCTCGGGCGCAATCGCACCGCCGCGGTAACGCTGGATACAGCCCTCGTCCTCCAGCACCTTCAGATCACGCCGCACGGTCATTTCGCAAATGTAAAACCGCTTGGAAATTGCGGAAACGGACATCCGCTTTTGCCTGCGGAGAGTTTCCAGAATCTGCGATTGGCGTTCGTTAAGCATCTTTTTTCTCCTTTGCTTGTGCGGAAAAATGTTCGATTATCAACATTTCGAACAACAATTGACAATCTCGTGAAAAAAGTATATCGTGATTTCCTGTGAAAGTCAACGCAAAGGAGCGGTATCTGTGTTTGAGATCATTGTACAGGGCGTGGGGGCGCTGGGAATTCTGGCGAGTGTCATTTCCTTTCAGTGCAAGAGCCACCGAAGCATCGTCACCTTCCGAACAGCGAACGAGCTGTTGTTTGCGATTCAGTATTTCCTGCTCGGCGCGTATACGGGCATGGCGATGAACCTGATCGGCTGCGTGCGCAATACGGTATTTACGGAAATGGTCAAACGGGAAAAGAAAACAACCGGCGTTTGTGTGGCGTTCAGTGTCTTGTTTCTGATTATCACCGCCGCCACGTGGGCAGGACCGAAAAGCATTTTGGTGGGCGATGCCAAGGTGGTTTCCACGTTTGCCTACGGCAATAAAAATCCGAAGGTCGTGCGCGGGCTGACGTTTTTCACAAGCGCGAGCTGGCTGGTGTACAATTTGTCCGTGCGGTCGTATGCGGGGGTTTTGTGCGAAATTTTCACCCTGTCCTCGGTGATCATCGGCATCATCCGATTGGATCTTCCGAAGAAGTCGAAAGAAAATGCGTGAACGCTGACCGATAGAAAAGACCTGTGCTGTTTCCGGCACAGGTCTTGGATAATTTTCTGGGCGAGACGTGCAAACGAGAAAAATTGCAGTTTTCGTTGCCATTGCCGCACTGCAAATCAGTTTTCTTTTTCCAAATCCTTTTGCAGCGTATTGTGTATTTCTTCCCTCATACCGCAGGTCGTGTTATAATCATACCCCGTTCCGCGGTTTTTCACCCACAGGCAACGAGTTGCGTTGGTCAGAATGACCGCATAGAGATTTTCTTTCCGATTGAAAAACATTGACGTGCCGGTGTGCCCGCAATGTCCGAAGCTCCCTGTCGGAAACAGAGTTCCCGTCTGTGAGTACCGTTCATCAACAAACAACCACCCCAGCCCGTTTGCCTCGTCTCCGAGTAATTCCGTGTAATTCTGCTCTGCCATATCGTAGAGGTATTCCGGGTACAGCTTCGGCTCTTTTCGCATAATTGCATCACAAAATTTTTCCATATCTGCAAGCGTCCAGAATTGCGCCCCACTTCCGGCGATTCCTCCCATAGCATACACATTCTCGTCATCCACACGGTATTCCCCCACATTCCACCGACGGTAAGAAACAACCGCATTCGGCTCATCTGCCGCAATATTGAACCCGCTCTTTTTCAAATCCAAATCCTTTTTGGTATTGCTCTCAAACGCTTCGTCCAACCGCATTCCGTACACTTCTTCCACAATGAATCCAAGCAAAATGTAAGCGTTGCAGGAATAGATTCTCCGTTTTCCCGGCTCATACGGAAGCGGGTTTGCGAAGATGGCTTCCGCGATTGCCTTTCTTCCCCGTCTGCAAACTTCCTGAGAAAGCCCACAGCGCACAATGCCCGACGTATGTGTCATCAGTTGTTTGACCGTGATGTTTTTTTCTTTCTCCGGTACATACGGGAAAAATTTTTCAAGCGTATCATCAAGTGACAGCTTCCCTGCCCCGATTGCTTTAAGAATCAGCGTCGCCGTCGTAAGCACCTTTCCCATGCTGGCAATGTCGAAATAAGTATCTGCATTGACGTTTTCGGAGAAAATGGCTGCCTTTTCCCCGTTTTTCATCAAAAGCACCGCATACGAATCCGGTACACCGTCTGCCCTCATTTTTTCCATCAGTTTTTTAGTCGCATCGAGAATCATGAAATCATCACCTCACCGACAGTATATCTATTTTCGGAACACAAAACAAGAGGATTTTTCGGATAAACAGCACAAAACGGTTGACTTCTCAAGTATTTGTGTTATCCTGAAAAAGGGGTGGTCTAATGTTCAAAGACTATGATACCGACACTTTAAAATTGCTTCAGGTTTTTTCGGCAACCGTGACCGAAAACGAGGAAAATAAGCATATCCATAGTTTCGGAGAAACCGAATTCTATCAATAATTGGGCATTAAGCTCCGAGGAGAAACGCGAATCAGCTACAACCGAAAAACTTTTTTGCTATCATGAAAACTCCGTGCTTTTTTTGCCCCGCGAAACATCCGACTGTGTGCCATATAATAAAGTCTACAAGAAGGCAGGCGTCGGCATCTGTATTTTTTTCACTTCCCAAACGCCGCTAACGACGGAAGCCGGTCTCTATGGGTTTTCCGATTTTTCCGTTGCCGACGCATTCCGGGAGCTTTTATCGGCATATCAAAAAAACGATAAATTGAAATCGCTTTCCTTGTTTTATAAGATTCTCGGTTTGCTTGACGAATCCGAAAAAGCAAAGCAAAATCGCCCATTCAATGCAGCTTTGGACTATCTGCAGGAAAGTGCGGGAAAATCATACGTTGATCTGAAGGAATTGGCTCAGTGGTTCGACTACTCTCCCGACGTTTTCCGGCATAAGTTTCGCAGGGAATTCGGCATTTCGCCGAAAAAATTCCTTTCTTCAGTAAAAATCAATCGTGCCAAAGAGCTTTTGCTCAACAGCGACGACTCAATCAATCAGATTGCCGCGACACTCGGTTTTGGCGACAGCAATTACTTTATTCGTTTCTTTAAAAAAGAAACGGAGGATACACCTGCACAGTTCCGAAAAAAATTTAAGGATCGGTTTTGAAGGAAAGAATTTTGTCTCATGCTTAAAAACCGAGACGCCTTTTAAGCATCTCGGTCTAGCAAAACCTTACTTACTATGGTCAAGCAATCTCTGCCAGTTTCTTCATAATCCGTCTACTCACCTCAAGATAATAGGCGGAATCGGCAGCTGACAGTTCACTATCATTCACGGTCTCAAGTTTACTCATCATATCAGAATACTTAGTCAGATAATCTGTCATATCTGCCAGCATAGATATCTGATTGGTTGAGTCTTTGTATTTTTTCATAAAGTCAACGTATTCATCGAAAAAGTGTTCATAGCTGTCCATCAATTCCTTAAATTCAGGTGTAACAAGTGAATTATCCTCATCGGACGAGCCTTCTTCACTTACAGACGGCTCTGTGGAATTGTCCGTATCTTCTTTCGGCTCATCAATACGAATAAACATTACACCATCGCCTTCATATTTCAATGAAATATGGTAGCCATCCGCATTATCAGCCCAAAAGTAATCATCGCCTTTGCTGTAATCAGAGGTAAAACCTGCATTTTCGCAAAGGCTTACATACTCATCATAATCGGTTCGGCTGGTCTCTGCAATATAGGCAACGAAACCATATGAGTGTTCCCATTCAATTTTTCCAACTGAAGATTTAGGAATGGGCAGCAGCTGGGCTATATCGCTTGTAGGCCACGTGATCTGACCATAGGCCCTCTCACTGTTTGCCGCCTCAGGTGAAGATGTTTTTGAAGCATTTTCGGATTTTTCACACGCCGACATACAGAAAAGTGAAATGACAACGAGTAAACCTACCAATAATTTTTTCATTTGCTGTTCCTCCAAAATAAAAAAGTGTGTACAACCGAAATCGTACACACCGAAAAATGCACGATTCCCATTGCTGCTACACAAATCTTGACGAAAAAAGGATACTCTCCTGATTCCATAAGCGGGACGGCATTTTTACCTTTTTTAGCTTATGGAAACAAAAGGGTATTATACCCCCTATAAAAAACAGAGAGTAAAATCCTACTTTTTCGCCTATTAAATTTGTGTAGCACATTTATTATAACACATCTGATCTTTTTTGCAAGAGTAAATGAAAAGAAAACAATAATTTCCGCAACATAGGAAAGAGACAGGCGGTCTGCGTCCGTCAAATTGATCCTCTTCAATAAAAATCGGGCTCTCTCCGGTCACCCCATTTCCCCTCTAATCCGCGCGCTGTTAACCCTTTCCCTTCGGTCGTGTCCGTCAGAAAGTAAAAAAGAACCACGCACCGTTTGGTGCATGGTTCTTTTTGGCTGCTCCTGTCAGGCTCGAACTGACGACACCATCGGTCAGAAACATCG
>ERZ808246.1072-NODE-1072-length-20709-cov-3.831945_pt1 | contig 20709 bp, 16 predicted proteins | sample MGYA00521083_ERZ808246 | MGnify/ENA primary metagenome ERZ808246 (study PRJEB31516, sample SAMN03275577) | gut metagenome | biome: mammalia-associated habitat; material: feces | host: Papio cynocephalus | place: Kenya | collected 2012-07-07 ... | reverse complement strand
GGGTGTGTTCATGATCGTGATGTTGCTTCTGCTCGTTGGATGTTGGTTTCTGGTAGTGCTCGGGTGTTGTTCCCGGATTGTCCGTCTGCGATGGATGAGGAACTGTTTAGGAGGTTGGTTCATATTTGATTTGTTAGATGGGTTGTTGCTTATCTAATCTACTTGGCTATGGAGCGTAGCCCACCGGGCGCAATGCAAGCGGGCATCCGCACGTCAACCCCGGAAGCCCAAGGATTCATCCTTGGGTAGCTCACAAGTTCGTTGAGAAAATGCATATTGATCACCCTCAAATCGGCGCTATGCTTTCTCGTGGGCATCGCTATGATCTTAAATCAAATGTTCTTGAGAAATTAACGAATATCGTATTCAATTGCGAAAAGCCAAATGATGGTAATCAATATGCCGAGATTATTGGACGAATTTCGAATAAACGTGCAACTCGTTATATTAATGTTGATTATTTGAAAACTCCCGATAACTTTAAGAAATTCAAGGTTATCATTCCATCAGCAAATGGTTCCGGGATGATCGGCGAAAAGATTAGCACGCCGCTTGTCGGCACGCCGCTTGTCGGTCATACGCAAACTTTCATGTCTTTTGGGTGTTTTGATGCACGTGAGGAAGCTGATGCTTGTATGAAATATTTGAAGACGCGATTTGCGCGTACATTGCTTGGAACACTTAAAGTCACTCAAACTAATCCGATAAGCGTTTGGCGTAACGTTCCTCTTCAGGATTTTTCTTCTTCCTCGGATATTGATTGGTTACAGTCCGTTGATGAGATCGATTCGCAGCTCTATCAGAAGTACGGCTTGTCTGACGAGGAAATCGCGTTCATCGAGAAGAACATCCAGCCGATGGACTAATTGCGATTGTTATTAAAAACTTTTTGCCTGTCGCCCCGCCATTCGACATGAGTTGGCGGGGCGATCATTCATTTCGCGATTACCGGGGCGGTGAACGTATCGCTTAAATCTCATCGCACCAGACAGCAGTCGCATCGGTCGGGGACGAGAAGCAGGACAAGCCGCCGCGTGAGACAAGTTCGGACTTGAAGCAGCTCGCGATGTATGAAGCGATGCTAAACGACGTGCCGCCGCGATAGACGGTTTCTGGGACTTCGATGAGGAATTCGTATTCCTTGTCGCCGTTTTCTCCTGCAGCATCGTATCCGACATGGAATCTCATTGGTTTCGCGATTCCGTCGATTTCGCATAGGCGCTTCAAGTCGATTCCATATATCGTCTGAAAGCTGTCGATCATCGTCTGCTTCATTGATTCCCATTCGGATTCTAACATTTGAGGCACCTCTCCTCTATCTACCAAGCAAGTCATGCATCCCATGATGCGAAGCGCTAATCAGAAAACACGAATTGCAGGAAAATCGTCTATTGCTTTTAATTTTAATGAAAATACAACAATCACGCGATATAAATGCACAAAACACACAATTCGAACAAAACAATATTGATTACCTGCGTTTTTATACTTGTTTATACTTTATTCCTGTTTTATACTTGTTTATACTTTTTAAAACCCATATTGATTTTGGAGCTTTATCGCCCCGCCAACTCGACACGAGTAAACGGGGCGAGTTTTCTAAAACATTTCGGTATCGTTTTTGTATCAGATGAAAACTAAAACTAATATCTAAACCACATAGCGCTGTATCAACAGGTGCTACTATCCGATAGCGACGGTCCGATATCGGCATATCGATGGGAATATGACCCAATCGAAGGAACATTCTAAAATGCGCCAAGAAATCGGTGGCGTAGGGGAATATATAGGCGACGCACGGAAGAATTCCGATTTCTCGCAGGAGCTGGGAAACTATCTACTCGATAGATACAAGCAAAGATCGCAATTGCGAAAAACTATAGCAAGGAGATGCATCGACACAATGTGCTATTACGACGACATGGGCGAAGACGGCGGATTCTACGACGAGTTCGGCAACCCGATCGACCCCAGCCAGATGGACGACTACATGATGTACGGTGACCCGCAATTCGCAGAGGACTACGGGGCGACGGGCACAACCGACTACTATCAGCAGCCGCAAGACGACTACTATCAGCAGCAAGCACCGCAGCAGCAACCGACCGAAACGACCGACTACTACTACATAGAGCCGCAATATCAGCAGCCTCAAGAGGACTACTACCTCGAAGACGAAATCGGCAACAGAAGCCACATCAAAGGTGGAAAGAACTTTCGAGACTACATGAACCGAAAATACAATTAGAACAAGAAACCTCACAAATCAGATACCAAAATCGAACCGAGTCACCCATCCAGCACATAATCAAGCCAGACGGGTGACTCCATTTTGTTCGAGATTGCGCAATATATATGAATTACGGAGTCCGTGCGTGAAACACATATACAATATACAAGCAATGAAATGATATCGATAAGGAACGAGAAGCGTTAGAATGAACAGCCGCACCAGAGACAAGAACGAGAGCAGAATCGCCAAGCAAATCAAAGACGCTATCGCCAACACCTGTGCCGACAACTTCCTGTACGCCTCCATTGCCGCAACAGAGGCGAACAAATACCTGAAACTCGCCTCGTTCTTCTCGCTTGTCTGCCCGTATGCCAACGCAGCTTTCGTCGGTGCCTCGACCGCGACGTTCATGTATTTCGTATCACCTCATCTACCCTCACCGCTCTCAGCAGTCGGTTTCATCGTCTCTGCGTTCATCGGCGACGCGATTCCGAAAATCATCGCAACAGCCATGATGGCTCCTCATTCGACGACGTTCAACAAAATCACCGGACGCGACATCAACGAGCTCATCGCAAGCAGCATCAAGAACACGACAGGCGATGACGACAAAGCCGGAGACTAACACCAACGCGAAGCAACAAAACAAAAAACGAATGGGTAGATTCGCCCCGCCTGCCTTGTCGAGTGAGCTGGGCGAATCGACTAACAACCGATTCCTGTAGCGGTATCCGTTCATGATACAATTAAAACTGATCAGAACATTTAAAACATTCATCGATAAGAGAAAATTCGAATGACATCACTGAACGAGCTAGCAGGGGACCTACCGAGCGTCCAAGTACAAATCCCATTCCATACACTGATCGCATTGTTCGTCATCTACTCGATATTCGGATGGATATTCGAGACGACGTACTCATCGATACGCCGCAGAAGATGGTGTAACCGAGGATTCGGAATGGGCCCATGGTGCCCGATATACGGCGTAGGCGGAGCGATAGCGACGGCGATGATACCGCCAACGCTCCCGATACATATGCAATTCATTGAAAGCGCATTCATCATGACCGCCCTCGAATACCTGTCAAGCGTCATAATGGAACGCATGTTCGGAGCACGTTGGTGGGACTACAAGGATAAACCGCTCAACATAGACGGACGAGTATGTCTATATGGATTCCTCACATTCGGACTTATGTGCACGGTCGTCGTCTCGTTCCTCTCGCCGTTGCTCATACCGCTCATCGATGCACTACCGATGGACATCGCGTCGGTCGTATTGTCATGTATCATATCTCTCATGGCAATCGACCTGCTCAAATCAGCCACCGCCCTCACAAACCTGTCCGGGAAGATGAGCAACGCCGCCATAGCCGAGACGATGGAGCGAATCGGCGAGACATCGGATGACAAGGACACAATGGAGGAGAACATCGCAGAACTCGGGGAGAGACTCGAAGCTAGGAAATGCACCCGCCTATCGACCGTTCCGCCCGAGCTATACGAATACATCTCGTCGATGGAAGCTGCCGCCCGCAGGAACGCCCAGAAGGCGACAGACGCGATAGACGCCGCCACCGAGACACTCAAGCAGGCGACCGCAGCGACGGGCGAGCAGACCCGCATAACGATAGCCGAGGCAACCGAACGGATAAAGGCAATCAAGGAAGAGCACCGCACGGAAGGCGAGGCGCGTCGCACCGAACGTGAGGAGAAGCATGAGAGGCGCATGCAATCTATCATCGGCAAACTCAACATCCGAGAGAGACGAATCGTCCGCGAGTTCCCCAAGATACACCTGACGGAAGCAGGATCCGAAAACATGCTCGACGAAATCCGCAAGAGAATCGGCAGCGGCAGGAAGGAAAAGTAGCGGGCGAGATACGGCGGTGCTTGCACCACAATCGTCAGCTACCGCTCCCAGACCAACGCCGCTCCCCATCCCGATTTCGCCCCCCCCCTCGTCCACCGTGTCGAGCGGCGGGGGGCGATTATGATTCCATCTGTCCGTTATATTGGATATCGCCGCATGTACGGCAATCTCCCCGTCCCTCGATGAGAAGGACGGGGAGATTTTTCTCGTTTTCGACTCGTTGCCGTTTAGTTGCAGCGGTCGATTGTGTAGTCGATGGTCATCGTGCACCCGTCGAGCTTGTAGCCGCTCTTGGTGCAGGGGAAGAAGAAATAAGACTTCTTCATGAGCGCCTCGGCCTCATCGACGGTGATGTCATGGTCGGCCTCGTAGATAGCCTGGAAGTCGTCCTCGTAGCTCTTGTTCTTGATGACCTTGTCGCTGACCTTGTTAATCATTTCGGGTTCCTTTCTGCTTGTTCCCTTTTGACACCTACAGAATAGCACGGGACGACAAGTTATATATACAGATTTAGGCAATCCATAATCAGAACACAAATATAGCCGGGAACCACAATAACGGCAAAACAGGCAAGCTCGGCGGCGAAGCGGGAAGAGAAACGCTCCCAGCCTATCGTGTCGTCGGGCGGGGAGCGGGGCGGGACGATATGTCCCGATATGCTTCGATTATTCGATGTCGGTCGTGATCCTGTGCTCGATGCAATACGCCCATACCGCGTCGGAGTAGTCGTCTGGTAGTTCGTCGATTTTCCACGGCTCGACGAGGACGATAACATCCACGGCGTTTCCATCGTTGGAATCGTAGATATCAATCGTTGGAAATGCGACACCCTCGTGGACATCGAAACAACCCTTGAAACCGTCGATGCCGAGGTGTGATATCCCGTCATCGACTTGGGCGATTCGGGAATATGCGGTATTCAGCAAATCATCCCAGCTGCCCATCGGAGCGTCGTCCTCTCCCCGCCCGTCGATGAGCAGGACGGAACGCGGCTCTTGTCTCGTTACCTTCCCGGTGCTCTTCTCGTTCTCCATGGAATCCTCCGTATGTTCGCCCCATCGGCATTGCCGGTATACGGCATACGCTAGTGTCAGCTAATCGCATACGAATATAGTAGGTCGCCGAGACGGATACGAGGACACTGGAGCGGATCCGTGAGCTACCCGGATATTGCCACGATACCGAATCTATTCGGTGTGTCAAGTCGGGAAGAAAAAGACGCCCAGCTCCTCGACAAGGAGGGCGGGGCGTCTTCAATCGGCGTCTGGACGCTATCGACTACTCGGCTGCATTCTCGACCTTGCCCTGCTCGAGGGCGTCGATGTCCTGGCGCGTGCGGAAGCCAAGTCGATGACCGCACGAGCGGCAGACGAGCTGGTATGCGATGCCACCCTCTCGGACGCAATAGATGTCGCGGGAGCCGCACTCCGTGCAGAAGTTCGCGCCGTCCTCCTCATCGCAGACGAAGAGCTTCATCGGTTCCTCATTGTCGGCGGCGGTCGGGTCGAGCTCGGCCTCGTCCATCCACGCCTTGATGGTCTTGCCGTCCTCGAGGATGGTCTCGCCGTTGAGGTTCTTCACGATGTTAGCCATTTGGAAAATTCCTTTCTCACCTGCGGGTTTTCTATCGCCCGCTCGACAATTAGTACTATACCGCATGGGATGCCGTGATATGGCGGCACCACGTCGATACACAAAAGCGGCACATAGCGTTCGGCCCCGTGTTCGATATTGTACAACAGCGATGATTCGGTATCGACCCTCCATGCTCCCCTCCCCGCCATCCGACAAGCAGGGCGGGGAGGGGAGCGGGCTGTGAGCTGTGACGGCATGCAATACGATAAGCACGGCAGCAGGAGCGGCACAGCGATACGGTAAGCAGGGCGTAACGGCGTGTAACGGCGAATACGGGGCTATATGGCATGGAAGGCGATACGGGGAGGCACGGCACGGGGGGCAGCTCGTTAGGCGGTCAGAGGGGGCGGGAAGCGGCTACTGTAGCTCGTCATGTTCACCTACCGCCTCGATGACGCGGCGGGCAATCTCGCGCTGCGACAGGCTCCTCGGACCGACGGGCAATCTCGCTCTGGAAAGCCGATCCCGTTGATCGTGTCGATGATCGTTCCCGTATCGTATCCGTCGCACGTACGGCAGAAATAGTTCGACTGCGTAGACACCGATGTATCTACTGTCGCCGTCCCGCTCGCCACCGACGCGACGAATCGCGAAATTGACTGAGTCGGAATCGTTCTTCGGGAGGAGCTTGAACGGAAGCTTCCCGAAATCGATTTCGTCCTACACGAACGGATGTTCCATATCGAACACGAAGAAACACGATGTGACGTGAATGAACCCGTCACCGACTCGGTATGCCGTGTCGTCAAGTCCGATGACGGCAACTGGCGAGAAACCGAAACGCGTGAATTCGATGGACAACTCCCTGAACGATTTTATCCGGAGATGAGCTGCCTGAACGCATATCGCCCCGTCTCCTCGACACGTGGAAGCTGGGCGATATAGATGTTCAGCTATACGGTATAGCGTGGCTGAAATCGTTTTCGACTTTGCCGCTACTCGAAGATGTCGTCGGGGATGTCATGCTCGATTGCGAAGTCGATCGCATCGCGCAGCGACAATAGCTGCGAGCGTGTCATCTTGCGGATTTCGACATTCCTACGGAAATAGACGGTATCGACAAACGATGCGCTGTCGATGTCAACCGTCCCATTGTTATTCAGCATCATGAGCATCGCATCGTCGCCGCAGCCGAAAGCAATCGGCGTCTCGGTCAGCGTGCCGTCATCAAGCAGCTTAACGCGCAGGTTAGAGACAGCCTTCTCGAACTCGGACTTCGGGACGTCGGCTCTTGTGCCGTCCTCACGGGTGATGCTGACGGTATCGCCGTGCGTCTCGATGACGCAGGAATGCAACTTCATCTTCCCGCCAGCCTTCAATGCACGTAGCAGGTTGCCTTGCTCATCGCGGTCAATCTGGATGTCGCACCACTTCCTGCCGCTATTCGATTCGACGATACCGATAGTGCAGAACGTCGCCCACTCCGTACAGAAGGACACATCAAGGTTGCGCCCACCGATGCCCTTGCCATGCATGACGTACTCGGTCTTTCTGCTGATGTTATTCCCGCCCATGTTCTCGACTCCAATCTCGCCGTCGATCTTTTCTCTAAAACAAATATACGGCATCATCGGGACATATTCCCATATCGCGCACCAATTCCACAGAACGGGCTCAAAACGAGCATGGCGATAACAGTCAACTCGCGCTGAAAGATTACGAGCCAATTTCCACCGTCTCGTCCAACGCCCCGCCCGCGTGTCGAAGGGACGGGGCGAGAATGGGCAGGACGAACCGCTCCGGTTCTAGAAACACCAATACGAAAACACGCCGCCGCACCATATCGGAAGCGGCGACGCAATCAGTCGATATCTAATCGGAAAGCCGTGGTCCCTAACGGCGAACGAGCGCGACGGGGCGAACGGGACGGCGGGCGAGGCGAGAAAGCTCCTCAGCTTCGGCGAACTCGGCCCGACGGGCGGCACGGGCGGCGGAACGGAGAGCGGCCGCGCTCTCAGCCAGCTCCTCGTCGCGGACGACCTTCGCGGCGGCGATGGCGAGAGCGGAGCAAATCAGGCAGATGATGAGAACCACGCAGAACGGCATCGTATCACACTCGATTGCACCGCAGGTACCGACGACAATCAGTGAGTTGATGACGGCGATGATAGCGGCGATGTTCTTCTTCATTTCTGGCTCCGTTCCCGTGGCGCGTTTCATCTGATAAATTAAATATACAACTTCGACTAGACGGGCTGGACGGGAACGGGAAGCTGCGCGGAGAGGACACAAACGTGGGGATGCGATGAGGCATGGACTTGGTGATTTCCTATGTTGCGTTCCGCACCGTCACGCTCCGTCGATCTCACCGATGAAGCGGAAAGGAAGGCAGGAAGAGAAAGCGATAGTCATATATATATCGATGTGCCGTTTTTGTGTTTCGGCCAATCATATAGGAATCCTATGTGATTTCGTATATATAATATGAATCAAGAAATCAAGCAACAAGCTGGGGAAAGCGATAGGAAATATGAGCATCGATATCACCACGAACAAGAACTATAACAGCGAGTTCGACCGTATCGAGGATCTCGAGAAGATTATCGATTGTTACGGATCCAGATATGCATATGAGTTCGATATCGTTCTCCCCAACGGCAAGACCGTCGGCAAGGTAGGAGACACCTGCTCCCCTCTCCGCCGTGAAATGGAATGGGCGAAAGCCTACAAAGACTGGTTCGAAGTCAAATTCCGTTATCTCGGAACCACAGACATCGACGACGAGACCTTCTTCCGCGACTTCGCAATCCACGCATACGGAAAGCAGCACCTCGGCTGGAAGCAGGTCCCCCGTGAGGACTTCCCCGCAGGCGAGCACTACACGCAGGAGGCCTACTACGGAGCCGATGCGAACAACGTCGGCGAGGCAGTCGAGCAGCTCCGCGAGGGAATCCGCACTGGCAAAATCACCGCACCGCTCTATCACCGCAAGGACGACGGCAATGACGACGCTCCGTCCGAGCCGTATGTCCCGCGTGCGAACCAGCAGGTCTGTGTGAATAACATCATCAACGCAATCAACAACGGTCGCCATCACCTCCTGTGCGCCGCTCATCCCCGCTTCGGCAAGTCGTTCACAGCGCTCTACGCAATCGACAAGCTCGGCAACATCGATTTCGTGATGGTCGTCTCCGCAGTAGCCGACGCCCACGACGAATGGAAAGACACCGTCAACCTCCCCAACTTCCGTGACAACTGGGTCTTCCTCGATTCGAAGGATCTCGCCGGCGGCACCGGCCACGACATCGCCGATAAAATCGCAGACGGTAAAAAGGTTGTTATCTTCTGTACGCTGCAGGACATCGAGGGCGACGAGAAGAAGGCGAAGCACGCCGAGATTTATAAGTTCGCCATGTGCAACTCCTTCCTGATTGTCGATGAGACGCACAACGGCGGTCGCGGTATCACCTTCTCGAAGAAAATCAAGCAAATCGGCACCATCGACGACGCCGACGAGGAGGAAATCGAGTTCGCAGGCAAGGCGAACGAGGTGTCCGTCAATTTCGGTTTTGTCAATCAGCTGCACCTGTCCGGTACGCCGTATCGTATCCTCCTCACTGATGAGTTCGCCCCTGCTGATATCGTGTATATGTCCTCCTACAGCGACCTGCTCGCAGAGAAGCACGCATGGTTCGCCGAGCACGCAGACGAGGATGAGCAGAATAACCCGTATTTTGAGTTTCCCGAGCGCTACAACTTCGTGTATGACCTTAACCAGATTCCCGACGAGAGTCTCAAGCAGTTCATCGACAAGAACGGCCTGCCCCGTCTCTCCGAGCTGTTCGCCGTCATCCCGGGTGAGGACAAGTTCGTCAATGAAGGCGTCGTCCGCTCGTTCATCAAGGCAATCTGGGGAGGCTTCTCCGGTTCCGGCTGCTGGGGATTCCTCGCCGACAAGGTCCTCAACGCCGCCGTCAAGAAGTTCCATATCCTGATGAAGCTCCCGTCTATCGCCGCCTGCGACGCTTTCGCAAAGCTGGTTGCCGATTGCGATGAGTTTGCAGGCTATGCCGTGATTCTCGCCACGAGCAACCGCCAGAAGAACCCCACGGTCAAGTCGATTAAGTCGCAGATTAAGCTCGCCGACGCATCCGATGAGACGACCGGAACCCTGACACTGACCTGCCAGCGTTTGTCGGCTGCGGTTTCCGTCAAGCAGTGGAACGTCGCAATCAATGCGGCTGACGGACGTTCCGCCCAGGACTACGACCAGTTCGCCCAGCGCGTCTGCACGCCGTATGTCGAGGAATATGTCGCCGAGGACGGAAGCACCTGCCGCAAGCTCGTCAAGCCGAACGTGTTCGTAATCGACCTCGTCCCGGAGCGCGTACTGTCCGTCTCGATGCAGGCCGCAATCGCGAAGTGCGCGGCCCGTGGCGTCTCGTCCCCTGCCGATGTCATCCGCAAGCTGGATAATGAGGCATCGAATATGATGACCTTCTTCGTCTCCGGTATCGAATCGATGAAGCAGGTTACCGCCGTCGATGTGATGGATATGTCCGCAAATTACGCGAAGACCTCGACCATCGACATCGCTGTGGCGAAGGTTCCCTTCTGCGCGTCCCTGTTCGACGGCGATGTCGCGGAGATTATGGATTCCATGAACGGTATCTCCTCCGGCGTGTCGTTCGAGACGAAGGTCTACGAGGGAGCCGACGATACGGACGTTTCCGATAAGCGCGAGAAGCCGACGGGCGATGGCGAGGATTCCGGTTCCGCCGACTCCCCGCTCCACGCCCAGCTCGGCGATAAGGTCGACGCTTTCCCTGTCGATATGGATAAGATCCGCCGCGAGCAGATGGCGAAGCAGCGTGCGTTCTTCGCCCGTCTCGGCTATCTCGCCGCCTTCGCGAATCGTCGTCTCGATTCCCTCGATGCGTTGCTCGACGAGTGCGACGCGACGGAGGACGGACGTAGGCAGCTCCTGAATGTCGTCAGCTTGTCGATGGATGATTGCCGTGCGATTGCGGCTGCGGTCAAGTCGAACCCGCTCGTCCGTATCGCCGCCGACAACCTCGTGTACAACCTGACTCGCCGCATGAACGATGAGAACATGACCGACGAGGATAAGCTCGCGGTGTTCGCTTCGACTTTCTCGAAGCTGGGAGATGCGGAGGTCGTGACGCCTGCTGTCGTCACCAATCTGATGTGCTCGAAGCTGTCCGACGATCTCCTGTATGGCGTTATCGGCTCCGGTTCTCGCATCATCGATTTCTCCTCGGAGACTGGCGAGTTCTCGCACGCGTTGTTGCGCCGTTTCGAGAAGCTCGGCGTGTTCGCGAGCGAGGCTCGCAACTCGATTTGCTCTATCCCGGCTTCCCTGCTTGCGTATGAGTGCTTGAGGAAGGCATATGAGCTGCTCGGCCTCGATGTGGATAACATCTATCGTTTCACGGTGTATAACCTGCTGAATGCTATTAAATCTGATAACGGAGGCATCGACGAATCGGCTGTCGCCCGTGTTTCTGATATACTGAAGCAGGCGAAGAAGCCGTGTGATATTTCGTTGGATGATGTCGTCGAGGAGGGAACCGGTAAAGTGGAGATTGCAGCAATCGTCGGTAACCCGCCATATCAGATAAATCTTGATGATAATGCTCGTTCGATGCCGATTTACAATATGCTTATGGACGCGTGCTCGCTGATTACAGATGTGACTGTGCTTATTACTCCCGCACGCTTCCTATTCAATGCCGGTATTACTCCGTCTGATTGGAATCAGAAAATGCTTAATAATGAGCATTTCCGTGTCTTGGATTATTCAAGCAATAGTTCCGATTTCTTCGCTGGTGTCGATATCAAGGGCGGTATTGCAATTACCGAAATCAACAATAACGAGTGTTTCGGAAAGCTTGGTACTTTTATTCCAAATGCCGTCATGCGTGATATTAATCAGAAGGTTAATCATGTTAATAGCGGTAAAGCGTCATTTGCCGATATTATCAGTCAAGGAAGCCTATATCATTTTACCGACGTGTTTTTTGATGATTTCCCAGCAGCGAAATCCAACTTGAATACTGGGACTAAAAAGATGGTAGCGACGAATTCCTTGGATAAGTTTTCTGATGCATTCTCTGATAAGAAGAATGAGCATGCCGTCGGTATCTATGCGCGTTGCAATGGCACCCGTATGATTAAATATATCGACGAGAAATATATCGCTCCTAATAAATTCCTTGATACGTTCAATGTTTTTGTCCCCGAGTCGAACGGGAGTGGAGCGTTCGGTGAATCATTAGCTATGCCTGTCATTGGCAATCCATCTATTGGTCATACGAATACTTTCATTTCTATCGGCGCTTTTAATAACGCCGATGAAGCGAATGCTTGTCTTAAATATGTTAAGAGTAAGTTCGTTCGTGCGATGCTCGGTATCGTGAAAATTACTCAGCATAATTCCGCAAAAGTATGGCGTTTCGTCCCCCTCCAGGACTTTTCTTCCTCGTCTGATATCGATTGGTCGAAGCCAGTCTCCGATATCGATTCGCAGCTCTACTCGAAATACGGCCTGTCAGACGAGGAGATCGAGTTCATCGAGCAGAGCATCAAGCCTATGGATTAGTCCTATCGTTCCGTTCATTAGGCTCGTCCCGCTTTTCGTCCCGCTCCCCGACACGAGGATCGGGATGATTTCTATTCATCCGATTATCGCATCCCGTGCCGATATCTCCCGCAAATCGGATATGCCCGTCGTGCGATATGCCTTCATTCGCCTGTTCCCATATGTGCTCTTTATGTGTCGTCGCCGGATTTCCGCACGATATCGACGTTTCCGTATATACAATATTGATGAATAGGAAGGAAAGTGGCGGCACCTTCGAGATACCGTCCCAAACAATGAGTAGGAGACTAACGATGCCTAACCGGTGTTTCACGAATATCGACATCAACACCGGCAGCGAGGAGATGGATATGTGCAGTTGTGATGGAAGCGCCGAGAAGCGCGAAGACGGGACGATTGATGAGATTGTCGCTCTCGTATGGGACGGTCCCGGTAGATATGGAATCGAATCGTTCGTTCCCGGCGTGCGATCCATCGATATCCTGTGCTTCGACAAGGAGGGACTCAAGTGTGAGCTGGATGGCATGTTCCCCGACGGTATGGATTGGCACGATGCCGATATCCGAAAGTGCTGACGGCTCCGCTCCTCGTTTCGCTCCTCGTTTCGCCCGTTCGTCTTCACGCCCCGTTTCCCATGTCGGGTGGCGGGGCGTTTTTCTTTTCGGTGCGTAACGATGTGGTGGCTCGTTCGGTGTGCCGATGGGCATATAGCCGCGTTTAATGAAACGATGCTCGACGTGTATTCGAGTGCTGCCATGATGCTGCACTGACAAAAAACGATTCGTAGCCGTCCCACCCGAACTATATGACTTCATCACGACGATGAGCGAAAAGGCAAAAGAGACAATCGTATCAAGTACCGAGAAAGCAGCAAACGGAATCTCGACGATAACAGGCGCCATCAAACAGACAGCATCGGCAAAGACAGGAAGCAAAAAAAAAAAAAAAAACAACGAATGCGGCAGCGACAAGCAAGCTAATCGAAGCCGGCAACGAGAAAAAACGGAAATAACCTCACGACACATAAGACGAGAAGCGAAACGGAACGCGAGGGCTCAAACCACCACATCGAATCTAAGCAATCACGAAATGAGAATCGCAAAGTAATTCCACAAAATCCATATAACGAAAAGGGATCGGAAGACACACTCGTTAGAATCCGATCGTATCTCGGCAAGAACGAGCAGAACAACGGCAACGACAAGAACAAGCAGAAAAACGGCTAAAAGCCATTCGCCCCGCCCATCGACAAGACAAGCGGGGCGAATTCGATTCACACCTTTGAAAAAAAAGAAGTTAGCCGCGCAACCGCGAATTCTAGGCATCCACTCGCAGCACATTCACAACGGGCTATCGTAACGACGACATTCCCGAGATATCGAGCAGCGAAGCACCGGTCATCTGCTCGAATCTGCATGACGAAGAGGAAACCGCATCAGAGAACAGCGCCACGGGAAGCAAATCGTCAACGGGGACGAACGCAGCACAACCGGCAAGCACGACTATATCAGGAGCCGACAGCAGCGACGCAATGACCGCAAAATAGCACCGGTAACGCAATCATGAAAACGACATTCGCTGCAGGGCAGAACACCGAGAACAGGCGGTTCGCCTCGATGAACCTCATCGCCGACCTGCAAGCGGAATCGTATTCGTATGCCTTCAGATTCGCCGAATCGATCGCCTTGCCGATCTTCGAGACGATCTCATCAGTGCAATCCACAGCCTCAATAGTCCATTCCATTGCGCTATCATTCCCTCAATAAACCTATGCATAGAATATATATGAATCGGTATCAGAATCGATTAAGGAAACCGATCTTCCACACATTCGGCGCAATCAATGGAGCAAGAAACATCGCCGATCGAAAAATGCAGAAAACCTAAAACATTTCCTCGACAACGTTTAACGGCAAGTCCTCGCAATCAAAAGCACATGAAATCAACGTTGCATGCATGAAGCGCCGTCCAGCTCACAATCCATTAACGGCGGACGAGGGCAACGGGACGGGCGACGCGGACGGCGGAACGGCTTTCCTGCTCGCGTTTCGCCCGACGCTCAGCTCGAGCAGCAGAACGACGAGCAGCCTCGACCTCGAACCGCTCCTCATCACGAACGACACGCAGAGAAGCGAAAAGGAACGCGAAGCAGACGGCGCAGCGAATGATGAAGTCCATCGGGGAGATGACGTCGCACTCAAGTGCGCCGCAGGTCCCGCAGGCGGCGAGAAAGCTGATGGCGGCGATGACGGTGGCGATGCTCTTCTTCATGATGTGCTCCGTTTCAGTAGTGCGTTTCGATAAGTTAAATATACAACCTCAAGCAATCATATATATCGAGAACGAACGACTGCGCAGAACGCACACAAGCATAAGAATAACGTGCACATCCGCGAACCTACTGTCTGCTGCTGATTCCGCCGTCTGCGTATCCGCATGATCATATCGTCCCGACGGAACGGAAAGCGAAAAGCTCGGTGAGTTGAAACGCTAATCCCGTGCTACGCTGCTATAAAACGGCATGTGCTATACGAACCGATGCGATAGCCACGCCACGTTTAAGCAAAATCAGCTCATGCGATACGCATTAAAAAAGGAAGGTCACCCTGTTTCATCGACAAGGTGAGCGGGGCGACCTTCTTCTCACCGCCTCTCGTTCCGCCTACCAGACAATCCGATAGTCAAACGGGGCGTGCGGACCGATTTCGAATAGCTGCTCGTGCGGCATCGGGACGAACACGGATTGCTCTATCTCATGACGGCTGTAGAGAATCGAGTCGTATGTCCACTCATCGAGATACCACGACACGCGCGCATTCAGCTGGTCATCGATTTCGCCAAGCTGATAGCAGCATTCCTCAAGCGGCGCGTCTGGCATGTCGTCGCTCCCTCGCTCGATGACGAGACCGTCGGAGATCCGCACGACAGCGGCACCAAACTCATTGCTATCGTGGATGTACTCCATTGCCTCGCGAAATCCCATATACGGGCCGCCGTCGCTATAAGATGGCACTTCCTCGCGAAGCTGCTCGTCAAGCTTGACGGTGTACGAATCGATTTGGTGCCCGAGCTCGTCGATGCGATCCCGAAGTGCCTCTAAATCGTGCCGACACCGATCGCGCATCAAACTCACCTGCTTGATTTGCTCGGTAATTTCAGACGCAGTCATAATCTTCTCGCTTTCTTCCATGGACAAGGCAGTTAAACAGATTCCGTGAGTTACTTTTGTCACTTCATATGTTAGCGAATCCACGAGAACGAACAATAGACGAGTGAAGAAATCCATATATACAACACAAAATAAAGAATGGCGGACGCGGACTCGTCAGATGCTCAATCCCGTACATGACAATCTATCTATCGAATCAAGAACACTACGACTCGCTCTGCTCACCATCCGACGGCACGGACTTCGAGAACCGACCAGGGTTTTGGCTCGACCTCATATAGCAAAACGAAACCGGTAACAGTGCCGTAACGCAAGGCTCCCAGTCCCTCTTGTCGATTAGGCGGGGAGCCCTCTACTATCGGCAGCTAATTGCAGTGGTCGAGAGCCCAGTCGAACAGATTCGACGCAATGGACGAAACGATTGACCGAACGATACGGGAAACGGGAAGCTATCTAACCAATGATCGTGTCCTGCTCGGCGAATGCGGCGATTTTCTTCAGAAGCTCGATCTCATCCTTCCAGTCGTCGCCATATTGCTCATTTGCCCGCAGAAAGGCAATGACGCTATAGAGCTGAGCGATCTCCTCGAGAGTCCGCTCAAAATCCTTGTTGCCGTTCGTATCGTGCATGATTGAACCCCTTCATTCCGAAAAACCTCGGGACCGATATCCCCATCCCGCGGGCGTTCCACAAGCGACACGAGGCACGTGCCGCGGCTCAACGCAAAACAGAGAATCCCCGCCCCACGCTCCGCTCGGCGTGTAGAAGAACGTAGCGAAAAGCGGGGAGAGAGGCGCCGTTACCGATATGGCGACGGTGCTTTTTGTGGAAAATATGGAAACATATATATGATATTAAATGATCACTATAATCTATAGACAAGAAGAACGCCTACTCGCAAGGATGAGGAATCGATATGTCCGTGGATATGAAAATCAAGGCATTTAAGAAGATCGAACCGACGATCTATAACTACGAAGAACCAGGCGTCACCTACAACGAGGGCTGGAGCAAACTCGGCTATACCGAGGACCAGACCGCCGAGGCACGAATCAAACAGCAGACGCACACCGCCGGAATCCGTCCCAAGCTCGTATGGACATGCCCCGCATACTACGACGACGGCACTCCATTCACCGATCACGATGTCCACGAATACCTGACAAAAGCCGGAATCGAGCGCCGACCCGGCACCGAGTGGTTCCATACCACCGCAGCGAACATCCGCGACGCATACATGCCTGACTTCATCCACCGCAAGCTCGACGCCATCGCAGGCGACGAAACGGCCGACTATACCCTCCGTCGCGAGCAGGATAAAGCCGTCGAGAAAATCAGCAGCTGGTTCGGCAACGGAGGCGACAAGTTCCTTCTCAACGCAAAACCGCGCTACGGAAAGACGCTCACCGCATACGACCTGATTATGCGCAACGGCTACAAGAAGGTACTCATCGTAACCAACCGCCCATCAATCGCCAACTCATGGGCTGACGACTACAACAAGTTCGTCGGCATCAAGAACGGGCTTGCGTTCATCTCCGACTCCCCAGCACTCAATGGCGTTCCGCACGTCATCGGTCGCGCAGACTACGAGAAGAGCAGTCAGACAGACAAGCTCGGCTACATCATGTTCATGAGCTTACAAGACCTCAAGGGCGGCACTGAGTTCGGCGGCAAGTTCGACAAGCACGGATGGCTTGCGAACGAGGACATCGACCTGCTCATCGCAGACGAGTCCCACGAGGGAATCTCGACGCTCCGCACCGAGAAGGCGTTCGCCGAAATCCACCGCAAGCACACCCTATACATGACCGGCACCGCCTTCAACCAGCTGGCGAGCGGTGACTTCGGCGACGAGAACATCTACAACTGGTCCTACGCCGACGAGCAGGAGGCGAAAGCCAACTGGAACGACGAAGACGGCCACAACCCATACGAATGCCTCCCCCGCGTCGAGCTACGCACATACCAGATGTCTAAGATCATCGGCGACGAGCTGGCAAGGGGAACCCGTATCGACGGCGAGCAGATGGATTATGCCTTCGATCTGAACGAGTTCTTCGCAACCGACGGCAACGGTAACTTCCTGCATGAAGAGGTCGTCGAGAAGTTCATCGACACGCTGAAGACAAACGAGAAGTACCCGTTCTCCACCGACGCCATGCGCGAACAGATGGCCCATACGCTGTGGCTTCTCAACCGAATCGATTCCGTCAAGGCACTCGCCAAGCTACTCAAATCCGACGACGTGTTCGGCGGATACAAGGTCATCGCCGCCGTCGGCAGCGGACGCGATTCCATCGACGAAGACGAGGACGGCAGCAATGCCCGCGAGAGCAGCTTCAAGAAGGTCACCGATGCGATAAAGAAATACGACAAGACCATCACCCTGTCCGTCGGTCAGCTCACCGTCGGCGTCACGATTCCCGAATGGAGCGGCGTCCTCATGCTCTCCAACATGAAGAGCCCCGCCGCCTACATCCAGGCCGCATTTCGCGCGCAGAACCCATGCAAGCAGAAGCGAACCGTCACCGACCTCGAAACCGGCAAGAAGACCGTACAGCTCGTCCGCAAGGAGACCGCATACATCTTCGATTTCGACCCCGCCCGCACACTCGAAATCTACGACGATTATGCGAGCAACTTGACGCCACTCTCCGCAGGCGGCGCGGGAAGCGACGAGGACCGCCAAGCGAGCATCCGCCGCATGCTCAACTTCTTCCCTGTCATCGGCGAGGACGAGGACGGCAAGATGATAGAACTCGACGCGGAGAAGGTACTCTCAATCCCCCGCGTCCTAAAGAGCGTCGAAACCATGCGACGCGGATTCATGTGCAACTACCTCTTCCGCGACCTCGACCGAATCTTCGGAAACACCGGCGTCATCGACATCCTCAACCGAATCGAGCCGCAGAAGCAGGTCGGCAAGAAGTACTCCAACGACGAGGCGGGACTTCTCGACGACGTCGCCGGCATCGGAACCGACGAGAACGGAAAGGCTGTTCCAGATGATGACATCGTGATCGGCACCGCCTCCGACCTGTTCGGCGATAAGTACTACGACGAGACAGATATGCTCGTCGAAGACGCACTCAACGACGTCCGCCACCAGCGCGACGGTCAGAAGCTCGTAGACGACGTGAACGCCCTGCTCTCCGGCGACGGCGAGACCGGAGGCTACGCCCTAACCTCCCGCCTGTCAGACCAGGTATCGAAGAAAGCCGACAAGTGCTGCGAGGCAGTGACCGCCACAATCGACGGCGCGATGGAAAAGCTCACCACCGCCGTCATCGGCAGCGTCGAGAAGGACCGCAAGATGACCGCCGGCGAGAGGAATACTGTCGCCCGCATCGTCCGAAACGAGTTCGAGAAGAAGACCTCCGACGCCCGCGACGGCTTCAAAGTCGGAATCGCAGCATCCGCAACCAAGCTCGCCACCGACATGGCCAACGCCATGCTCGACGCGACCGACAGCGAGGGAAGCGACCCGATGGAGGCGATGTCAGCCGCGTTCGCCGCCACGTCCGACGCGCAGGCCCGCTGGAACGACGAGAAGGACGAACACTACGCCAAGCTCATCGACGGACTCGGGACCGCAATCACCGATATCACCTGGGAGCTGCCAGACATCATCGCCGAGCGACTCGAGCAGCGAGAGGCCGAACGCACTCGACGAGATGCCGTCGAAGCTCTACGTGCCCACATGCGCGGGTTCGCCCGCACGATTCCGTCGTTCCTGATGGCATACGGCGACGACGGGTTCACCCTCGCCACGATGGATTCCTACGTCGACGACGACACATTCGAAGAACTCACCGGCATCACGAAGAACATGTTCCGCTTCCTCCGCGACGGCGGCGAGTGGGTCGACGCGGAGAGCGGCGAGAAGAGCGAGCTGAAGCGCGGAGTCATCGACCCGTTCGTTTTCGACGGAGCGTGCCGCGAGTTTCTCAAGAAGAAGGCGGAGATAGGCAATCCGGTAACGAGCGATTCCGATGAAGACATCTTCGATTACGTCCCGCCGCAGAAGACAAACCAAATCTACACCCCGAAGGCGGTCGTCGAGAAGCAGCTCGACCTGCTCGAGAAGGAGGAACCCGGCTGCTTCGACGACCCGGACAAGACGTTCGCCGACCTGTACGTCAAGAGCGGCTACTATCTGACGATCATCGCCAAGCGCCTCTACAATTCGAAGGCTATCAAAACCACCTATCCCGACGACGTGGAGCGTCTGAACCACATCCTCGAGAAGCAGGTTTTCGGTGTCGCCCCGTCGAAGATTACGTCCCTGATTGCAGGAAACTATCTCTACGAGAACGGGAGCGATAGCTATATAATGGATGATATCCGCAGAAATCTTGTCTGCGCCGACACGCTCTCCGCTGCGGAGGACGGGACGATGCAACAGCTCATCAACGATAAGTTCGGTTATCTTGCGAGGGAGGGAACCGACGTGAAATTCGATTATATCGTCGGCAACCCGCCGTACCAAACAGAGCTTGAGGGGACGAGCGACAAGCCCGTATATAACCTGTTCATGGATTCCGCATACCCGTTAGCTGATTGCGTTATGCTTATCACGCCTGCTCGTTTCTTGTTCGATGCCGGTAAAACACCGAAAGACTGGAATAAGAAGATGCTCAATGATGAGCATTTCAAGGTCTGCTACTATAATAAAATCGGTAACAAGGTATTCCCAAACACCGATATCAAGGGAGGAGTCGCCATCACGCTGCACGATATGACGCGCAAGTTCGAAGCAATCGGAACATACTGTCCATACCCGGAGCTCACTTCCATTATGAAAAAAGTGACTTGTTATAATAATTTTGTTACAATTATGGATATTTGTGATGATTGCGTTAAATTTGATTTAAACGCATTATATAAAGATTATCCTGATAGCCGTAATAATATTAGTAGTAACGGACGTGAACGTCGTATTATTAGCAACGCTTTCAATAAGATCATAGCGTTTCATGATATCAAGCAATACGACGATGATATTGAAATTCTTGGTCGCTCCAATAATGAGCGTGTATCGAAATGGATTCGTCATAAATACGTTATTACGAATAGCTCATTTAATTATTATAAAGTAATTTTGCCTCAATCTAATGGATCGGGAACTCTTGGAGAACGAATGAGCGCTCCGCTTATCGGCGCTCCGCTTATCGGCTATAACCAAACATTCATTAGTTTTGGACAATATCATAACGAAAACGAAGCACAA